>Ga0123357_10000971_pt1 | contig 29196 bp, 4 predicted proteins | sample TergutEmb28metaG_FD_89873 | JGI IMG/M metagenome (GOLD analysis project Ga0123357, IMG submission 89873) | Embiratermes neotenicus P4 segment gut microbial communities from Petit-Saut dam, French Guiana - Emb289 P4 | ecosystem: Host-associated > Arthropoda: Insects > Digestive system > Gut ...
GATTCTGCACCGAATGATAGCAAGCATTTCCTGACCTCAATCTGCTCTTAATTTCTTCCGCAATAGAATTTTGATTTGTTAAAGTTGTTCCCAAATATTTAAACTCTTCCACCCTCTCGAAGGCACTATTATCAATCCTCAAACTGTGAATTCGTCCTGCATTCTGATCTCGAGACATGACCGTGTACCTAGTTTTACTGTGTAAAACTGCAGTAAATTGTAATACATGAGAAGGCTTTCTTTTTCAAGAAATCTCCCTCAAGAGACCTGGTGAACTAGTGCTTAAAAATTAGTGTTTGGTATGGCACTAACACTCATATAGAACGATTCGAAACAAAAGTGGGAATTAGTTGGCAGTCTACTGTAAGATCGAGTCGAAGTTCTAACGAAATGATTTTAGGTGTACCAGTAGAACACCCTTTGAAAATTCAACGGGAAGTTTTGGGAATTTTCCTCTCAAGCTATTGTTTATACTAATAAATTTCCCAGTGTCCTACTCTTACATATCATAGCCCTGAGGGACATTTTAAAATCAATATTTTACTCAGCATGTTGGCGCTATCATCTTTACAAAATTAGTCTAAGCTGGACACTTTGTCTGCTGGGTTCTTTGCTGTTAAGTTTCCATGGAAACTAAATACAAATATCAAGACACTTCCTTGTATTAGCATACTAGTTTGCAGCAATAGACGGTACTGGGATGTATGCTTTGGTTGGTATTATTGCGTCGACCATTGCCGAAAAAATATTAACTTTGGATCACATTGGTACACTGTTATTATCAGGCTCTCTCTATTCTGTCCTGAGTAGGGAGTCTTCGGTATTTTGAAGTTATTGTGTGACTCGTAGGAACAAATTAAAATACACCCATACTAAGAAATAAAAGGCAAGGGCATTGTTGGTTGTACAAAAAGGTACAGCTCTATTATTATTATTATTATTATTATTATTATTATTATTATCATCATCATCATCATCATTATCACCATCATCTCCTTTATGCAAGCTATTTATACTTATGTTCCTCAGACAAAATATGTCCCTACGGAATACAGTGTTGCAGCTACTCTGTTGTTACTATTCATGGTGCTTATATCGTTAGTTTCAATGTTGAATCTATTGTACTTTTACATTATTACTTTCCGAAGTATGTGTGCAGTGCCCAATATGGGTGTTTTCTGTAGTTCCTTGACTTCATGTTTTCCTGGTATGTTGCTCACGTATTTTCTGAATGACTTTGAAACAGTCCCAGTCGCCCCTATTAATACTGGTATCACCTCTGTTTTTACATTCCATATGGGCCGTATTTCTGTTGTACGGTATTTATATTTTAGAATCTTCTCGGCTTCTTTTTTAATCACATTTCTGTCTCCTGAGATTGCAACGTCTATTAACATACTTGTTCTCTTTTCATTATCACGGATTATAATGTCTGGTTTGTTGTTGGGGATAGTTCTGTCAGTTTGTATTTGTTGGATCCACAATGTGGTTACCTTGTCTCCTTGGCTTGTTTCTACTGATTTTGGCACAAGTTCATGCCAGTGTTTTTGTCCAGTTGTACCCCTCTTTCCTTGCATATGTTGAAGTGCAGTTGTGCACACACTCTATCATGTATTTTTATGTACTGTTCTTTTGCCAGTATTGGGCAGGCTGATATTATGTGGTCTATTGTCTCGTCAAATTGTTGGCAAAGTCTGCACTTGCTATCTTTATTATTATTATTATTATTATTATTATTATTATTAAATCATCAAGCAGCTGTCTTCCAAGACCTGTGAAGTTCACAAAACCTGTCACACGAATATGTACATTACAGGTCAGCCCGACTTGACAGATGGTGAGTCTAAATCTTCGGACTGAGATCGTTGTATTACTCTGCAAGTGTTTCAAAGTTCCCCAGAACGCGTGTAAGGTAAAGCAGAATTACGTCCGACTGCTGAAGAGTCCTCGTTTGGACTGCTACTAATTTCAGGGCATAGCATCTATACGAAGCGCGTAATAGGTATGCTGGTTGATCAGGTCGCTTACAGTTATAAGTGGCAACTACAAATAGACCTTTGTGCTTAATGGGGTGATAATTGGTAAAATTCGAAAAATCTCTCGAAGAAAGTGTCCCAAAAGCATTTCGTGTCCCAGGGGTAGAAGGATGTAGGTACTCCAATATGTAATGCACATACTTCGCAGAATTATTGGATGTGATTTTGCATATTTAATTATTGTAAGTGAATATTTGCAACAGTGAGTCATTGATGCAAATAGCTGGGTGGTGGAGAGAGAAAGTAACAAGAGGATCGGCTATAAGATACCCAGGTGTTATTAAAGTCAAGTAAAGTGATCCCGTTACAGGCCCGGTGTGGCCCAGAGGGTGGTAGAAATATAGCTCTAATCTTCCATGACCACGACACTAGAAGAGGGTGAGAGGTCAGCAGGACGCCTCGGCTGCACTTTACCCCCGGGAAAGACCCGGTATCCGTTGTACAGGAGGGTGGGTGGGCCCCAGGGCCGGTCTGGACGGACGGAAAATCTCGTCCCACCAGGATTCGATTCCGGACCGTCCAGCTCAGTGGCTATACCGACTGAGCTACCCGGCCCAAGCACAGGTGTTATTAAGATGCAGAAATCAAGGGTAAAGGCATGGTCATGACGCGTGGAAGACTTGGGACAAGTATGTAGCCTACTTTACGAAGTCCGAAAGGTCATTGTTACAAGACCCCAACACTGCTCCCCACCCTCAGCGACTATAATTGGGTCTACAACATCCCATCCCGTATATCAAGATCCACTTTAAACCTTCCATCTACGCCTGGGCATGAGCATGGACAGCCATATTTTCTTTCACGGTTTCCCAACAAAATTCTGTATACCCAGGTCTGTTCCTGTGAGACTTACAACGCAATAGAAGCCGCAATTACAAAATATACAAACTTACCAAGCCTCAAGAATAAGAAGATAAAGGATAAGGAAAAGACGTCGACCGACGTTTTTGACACTTCTGACAGGCTGGCTGAATGAGTCTCGTCATATACCATTCGTTATTACCATGTTCAGAACACAGGAATAACAACATTTAACGGATTACTACGCTTACTTAACGAACACATGCGGCATTACCGCAAAGCACAATAATACGGCGCCATATCCAATTTTACCACACTCGTAACACCAGTTTTTCGAGGTGAAGGTGCATTAGACAGACGTGCCAGAAACGCGGAGTGTGGCCGATGAAAATGAAAGTGATGTCAAATGTGCGAGTAAGGACGGAGCTCAACAGGGTTTACTGACGGAAAATCAATATGATGTTGGTCCACAGTCTGAACCATCCTGTTCATCTACAGAACCTCATTTAATACCTCAAGTAGATCTAAGCACTCTGTCTGTCATCCGAATATATCTGAAGATAAATCCAAACGTTCGGCTTCTAGGTTGAAAGATTTAAATCCTCCAAAAAAGGGATGAGAAATTACAATCTCTTTATGCCAGCGATAGGAACGCTGTGTATCGTTTTCTTGCAGGATGGCAAATTTAGTTTAATGTAATAATTTGGAATCTCATGGACGCCCTTGGCCAAAAACACGAAAGAAACGGCCCCGATTTGTTAATTCCTTGAGGCTGAATTTGAAAGCTACGTTGATCCATAATGCAAATAAATATCCAATTCTAATATAGTTATGGCCTTCATATGAAGAAATCACAAAACCGTATGCGCCGTCTTGTAAAGCAAGTCTTTCAAATAATGAGGAGAAATGTGTTTTTAATTTTATACTTTTTGTAGCAACTTCACATGTGTTGCTGCGTTTCAGTATTGCCTGCTAGCTCAATTCCAGTTCTGCTTGGCGTGGTTTGAAAACGCGAGTTTGAGACATGAGCAAGACGTGTATACAATATGTGCTTGCTCCTTCAGCAGCTATTTTTTGCCAGAACCACTGTCTTAAGAATAAAGCTTTGTGCAACAAACATTTGCTTGTTCTTTGGCAATAGTTATATTTTGTAGCGCAGCTGTTAAACCTTACGGACGAAAGGACCGTGTACGTGCCGTACTTTGCTTTTTATTGCTGGCAGATGTTCCCAAAATCGGCCACCACTGGTAGCTGTACGTATCAACGCAATTCTTACGGTGAAGAACAATCCGTATTAAATGCTACAAAATACGAAAAATCAATAAGGACAATATTATTTATTTAATACATATTTATTTTTCTCTTAAGCTACAGATGTATTTTTTACGTTCCTACTAACCTCACATATCCAAATAGACACACCCGATTGTCTCTATGACCAGAATCTTAACAAAATTTCGCATCACAAATCTTGACATAGTGCTTCAACTGGGCTGTGTGAAAATCCGCTCTTACTCGTATGAAAAGGACAGCCCATTATGGAAAAATCTTCAATCAGAAGGATAACGGCCAATTTGGTACGCAACGATCCTAAACACAAGAATGCCAATAACCAATTTCTTTGATGCTTATGTGACCGTGCACCACTCATACAATAATATAAATAGCCAACTAGATGCAACAATAATAATTTTATTAATAATTTCAATCAGCTCAACATGTTTCGGGCGATAATTTCGCCCATCCTCAGGAGCACTAGACAGCTTACAGCTTTATACCACATGCTGTAAACACAGTCTAGTGCTCCTGAGGATGGGCGAAATTATCGCCCGAAACATGTTGAGCTGATTGAAATTATTAATAAAATTATTATTGTTGCATCTAGTTGGCTGTTTATGTTATTGAACCAACTGCTTGTTAATCCTGAAGGAAAGGATTACATTCTGGATACAAAGCTGCGTCAGATACCGATGTTTCGAGGCAAGGTAATGTCCTCATTCTAGGACCTATTAGTCCTTGAATGTGAGGACACAACCTAGCCTCAAAATACCGGTTGTATGATCAGCCACTGATGCCACCTCATGTCACAGAAGAACAGAATCCTCGGCCACTACCCTGTAAAAGACAAGATACTCACAATCCAGAAGCTGTCGTGACTCCACTACATGGTGTAATAAAATTCTTTTAAGAAAATGGGCCAAAGTGACAATGGAGTTCTCTATAGAAGGCAAGATTCTGGGAAATCAGCAAGGCGAGAATGAAAGGAGAGATATTTTTAAGTCCGCTGATTCAAGAAAACTCATTTCAAAGAGCGCATATGATGAAAGTTTGAGAGAAATTGTAGCGCAGATTGGACAGCAATCACAATTTCTTCAGGAACTAAATTGCGGAAAATTACGAGTGACTTAAGTGAAAATTTATCACTGCCCACACTGTCACGGGATACGCAGGTCATTGAAGATTCATTTTCTGTAATCGTATATAGACTTTTCTTTTCAACAAATATGGATGCTTTAGTTATGAGTATTGGTGAAACTTCATCACTAAATACTCACGAAATAGAAGCGATACGAGGGCAAGTGGAGTCCGAGAATTATTGACTGGGCACTGTTGGTCACTGGTAAGGCACACCACACAGACGAAACGTAAAAGCGAATCGTCAAAAGCTAAATTTTATGTGAGGTTACAATACTGTTCTTTTGTCTCTATATTATCCCCAGTTTACTTTCAGATTCGTTCAAAATTTCTAGGTGATGCGCGAATTCCAGGTCGTTCATGAACTCGCCGTTACGTAACTACGAGATTCACCCTTTTTTACACTTGACAAAAACCTCTTTGTTTCATCCAGTGTAACAGATAAAGTGAATCCATTCAACTGGATATAGAGCCCAACAGTTAAGGAACACTACTAGGCTCTTAAAAGGGATTGTTTCTTGGAGCTATCTAATTATATAATAAGTTTATATATTAACATTACAGGAATGACACATTTCAACTAATACAAATATTTCCAGAAACATACACTAATATTACGCAATTAAAATTTCATATTCTGTTAAACATGAATTGCAAATAAGATTAGCAGCATAAGAACAGTAATTTTATGCAGTTTTGTTGCTTTTAGTAGCACATTCTACAAACTTATGTTGATATGAGATCTAGAATTGCGTTAAAACATAGGATTACTCTCACCCGACAAAGAGAGTTTTCTTCTGTTTCATAACAGGTGATTGAACCATGAAACCTTTCTGTACTTTACATACGTGTATACATCCAGTCTTTCCCATGGTCTCACTAGGTCTCAGAGTCTTTTTGATTGATTCTGCAAAATAAGTTTCGGAATTATTTCGTCTACAATTTCATCTGTCAGGTTTATTTATCGATATTTGTCTGTCTTCTTCAATTTTAATCTGTACTGACTGTATCTTCAGTTCCATGCACTCCTGAAGATTCAAGCCTTCTTTAACACCGATATAACATCAAATCTTTCATCTTCATTGCTGCACTGAGTGCAGCCTTTAATCACTCTTAAGAAGTTCATCCCTGTTATTGACTCTAATCAAATGACGTATCTTGGCTTATTTATCTAACATTAACAACCTGACAACAAAGCTGGTATTGCAGCCACTAAAGGAAATGTTTCTATTTTTGTTCCTTTGTTTAAGTCTTTAAGGTTCGTCTAAAGGTGCTACATATTTTACATTACGGAATATGTTTGCTATGCAGACATCTACGTACAATGCGTTTGTTATAGTGCTTACAGATAAACGAATGATACATGCCACCTAATATATAACTATCAGCTTATTGTAAATGTAATTGGAGGCCTACCTATAAACGCCAGGAAACAAATAAGCCGCTTATATAAAACTGCTAATGTATATGAACATCGTACCAGAGCATGGAAACAGAAGACAAATATAAAATAAATCAATTATTTTCCTGTCAACGAAGAAGTAATTAAAGGACATGAAAATCTGCAGGCACCTACTACATTTTCATTTCGGAAAACTTTAAAGTTGTATACTTGTGAAGACTGGAGACGTATGGATTTATACCCTGAGAATAGAAGTCTCAATAAACACAACGAATTTCGTAATAGAAAATTCCTCTTGATAAATTTCTAGGAAATGAAAAGATGATAGAGTGATGAAACGCTGTGTAAATTTATACACAAGCGCGGAAAGTTTTACCACCAATCTTGGAACGAAGAAGTACAGGAGACAGTTCTGTTTTGTATTCAGGTTGCACCAGTCCCAAGAACTCTACAGAGATCTCCTGTTCTAACTGAAATTTATCGAAGTATTCGCCTCTGTCTAGGCCAGTGATTGTGGAGTAGATTGAAAAGGAAGGGTAGAATAACGTTACCAAAGTACGTGACGTACCGGTTGGCAGTTATGCTACTCATTTAAGAGGTCCCGGATGTTATTATCGTCCATGGTCGTGCTGTCAGTTTCTCCATTCTAATGTTGGGATGAAACCTCAATATGCCATGACCAGTTCCTTAAAATTGTTTCAATTTCGGTAGCGGCGATTGCTATGCGATTCAGGAGTATCTAAAATATACAGTAGAAATATCATCTTTTAGTAAACCAAGTTTAAATTTCAACATTATCTTTCAACATTACCCTGTCCGTCTCTGCTTCCAAAATACCACTTATCAGCGCTGCGTAGCCCACCGCAAGATTTAACATAATTAAATAAGAGTTCCATATTTTGTTAAAATCTACCCGATGATCCCGATTATTTTCGCCTAGGTGTAATACAGGTAACGATTATGAGCGCTTTTTAATATCCAGGAAATACGTCTGAATGAATATTTGTAAATTAATTCGCTAAAACATAGAGATTAATCGGACACGACACGCTTTAACAAAAAGCAAACTTTTAGCGGACACTGAAAACTGTCACATTACGTCACTCCATCCCAAGTGGAAGGGGTCATTAAGAATTTTAAATTTTGCGAAAAGGGAAGGAGCGGCGTTAGGCCCTGAAGCACATCGTACATCCTGGAAAGAGAAAACTCGTCAGAAAATTAATTCGCTTCCCTACCCTATTGATCGCATTGCCAATACCGAGGGTGGGATTCTTGATCGTATTCTCAAAGGCTACTTAAGGACGGAACAGCATTATTGTAGTTTTAGGATTTCTCTTAATTAAAGCAGCTTCGAGTTCTGCCAGTTATTAACTATGAGAGTTTCATATTTCCTACTTGTTGCCAAATCGCTCTAATACTTGATTACAAAATGATTCCAGCTTCCAAAGAATAACAAGTAGAATAATTAGGTTTCCATGTTGTGCGTGCGTGCGTGCGACTGAATTTCAGTTTTTGAAACATATTTCCGTTATTGACGAAATTTCCTATTTGTCGTTGGATCCAACCAAAAACGATATAATTATTAACGTCCTAATTCAGCAATGGTAACATTACTGGTATGGGAACAGCGCGATTCCAACTTTGTTGTTGAATAATGTTCAATATATTTTAGTGCAGGTCCCTAATTAATAAAAACAGTAGGAAATGCTAATTAATAAAAACAGTAGGAAAAGCTACTTACTTCAATCTATGAAACACATTTTTCAAATATGTTTCCTGCTACAATAATATAAACAGCCAACTAGATGCAACAATAAAAAATTTTATTGATAATTACAATCAGGTCAACATGTTTCGGAAGATAATTTCGCCCATCCTCAGGAGCACTAGACTGTGTTTACAACTTGTGGTATAAAGCACCGACGATGCTGCCAGCAGGCAGCATCGTCGGTGCTTTATACCACAAGTTGTAAACACAGTCTAGTGTTCCTGAGGATGGGCGAAATTATCTTCCGAAACATGTTGACCTGATTGTAATTATCAATAAAATTTTTTATTGTTGCATCTATTTGGCTGTTTATATTATTGTATCAGTGATGCACGGTCACACAGACATCAAATATTTCCTGCTGTCTTGCGATAGTTCATTTGTGGGAGATATGATCTATTAATGGAAATACAGGCCTAGTATGGGCCTCTTTTCTAAGTGCACATGATACAGACACGCAGTTTTAAGTTGTCCTATCCCGTTAAATATTCAATACTGCAAGATGTTTTAAACGAAATCTGCAGATATTTTGCCGTCTACATTATATGTAAAAGGTAAAATGATCCCGTTACAGGCCTGGTGTGGCCCAGAGAGTGGGTAGAGGTATAGCTCTACTCTTCTATGACCGCAGCAATAGAAGGGGGTGAGTGGTCAGCAGCATGCCCCGGCCGCACTTTACCCCCGGGAAAGACCCGGTACCCATTTTACAGGAGGCTGGGTGGGCCCCAGGGCCGGTTTGGACGGGCGGAAAATCCCGTCCCCACCGGGATTCGTTCCCGGACCGTCCAGCCCACAGTCAGTCGCTATACCGACTGAGCTACCCGGCCCATCTATATTATACGTACTTTGTGTATTTCCAATTTAATTCCTTAGATATGAACTTAAGGTACAAAGTGGGAGTCAGAGCGGGCTGTAAAAAACAAAAAATAATGCGACCGGTTACTTACAGTGTAGATCCCCCCCCTCCCAACAATAACATTTTTCATATGCATCATGGAAGTGCTTTCAGAGGTGAAACATACTGTCGGACAACTACTAAACTTGTATTATGAGTTTATTTTATGGAATTTCTGTATGGAGTTCATAAAATGTAGCTACAACTACGGAAGCAGTTTGTTTTCATTCAGCTATCCTGTACTCTTCCCGATCCTGAACACAGTCCGTCACTGATAGTTTACAAATGACTCTACATTTGGTTTACACGAAAGCATTAGTAAACTATGAATATTACAGGCGGATGACGGTAGGGTAATGTTACCATAACCTATATTTCCACTACTTATTCGTTACTATCGCCTGGCCGCAGCTGCAACTTCACTGGCATAATTACCTGCTGGATAGCATGACATTCCAGGCGCTTTGTGATGTTTGTGATAGAAAGATAAAAATGAGTAGCCACATTTACCAGTGTAACTGGAAAGAGACAGTTGTTGAACATGGGCAGGTGTTTAACCGTCATTCGCCTGGATATAATTAAAACAACCATGACATCAACTCAGCAGACAAACTTTGGGTTAAAATACAAAATTGTTGCCCCTTGGAAACATGTGCCACACACAGCGTGAAAATATGTTTTGATAGCGGCTTGGCGATAGCCATAGCGATTGACAGTTGAAAAACAAAGAATAGAATTGTTACGGTCACTGTGTGGGAAGGGCCAGAGACGAGGGACACTAACTTACTTACAATTGAACGTATTTGCACTTTCACCACATACGTGAAATCAAAGAAGGATATGCTACTACTACTTATGAAATTGGAGGTAACATAAGGGACAGAAAATCCGAACACTTTCCTGAAGAACAAAACAGTAATAGCTGAAAAAGCGACTGCATTTTATACACCATTTTTCCTGAAGGAAACAACCCGCCGCCAAATTAATATGGGATCAATACCATAACGAACTTTACTACGCTACAAGAAGGTCTAACTGAGCTAACAGTGAAGCTAAACATGCCGGAAGGCCTCTCCTGCTTCCTGATTAGGTGTTTGGTTTACAAGTTTGTGAATTATTTTAGATACCATGCATAATTCCACAGTGGCTGCTTCAGTAGTGCTAAAAGGAAACAGCGAACAACTTTGGCAGTGGAAATCAGAAGCCGTGAGTGTGTACGAACAGATATTATTAAGTGCAAAATTACAAATTGGAAAGAGAGGTAAAAAAACAGAGGTGATTGGGAGAAGTTCAGCGAAGAGGCGAAGGTCCGCACTGGACTGCAGGGCCGTCGAAGAAGAAGACGAAGAAGAAGAAAAAGAAGAAAAAGAAGAAGAAGAAGGAGGAGGAGGAGGAGGAGGAGAAGAAAAAGAGTTATATCCTTAACTGATTTTACCTCTGTGCCGCGTCTGTCTGTCTTATATTACAGTCAAATATTAGGTTATTTCACGAAAACGCACCAACCGAATATGTTGTACAGCAATGTAATAGCTTCATCGATACTTGGGGTAATTAATAAGTTGGTCTTAAATGATAAGGTGAATGACAATATTTATTATGGGAAAGGAATCGGTAATGGCGCCCTTTGTGATAATATATCAGTACAGCCGGTCTTCCTGTCGCGATTCAAATTCTAGATCTCCCAGATACCGAGCACAAATGCCGAACACTCCAGCATTACGAGCAAATATGTCAAGACTAAGCCGGGTGAACCAACATTGGACAGTCTTCGAAGCTCGTCACTCAAAAAAGACGAGCAAGGATGTTAGCCACGTCACAAAACCGTCATGTGATAGTACCTAGAAACAGACTGCCATTCATTCACGGACGATCCATACAGATACAATTCTGTCAGGGATTTTAGAATTCACCAATTCACGACAAACAGTCTCGGTAGCTCGTACGATTTCGTTACTTTGATAAGTTCACAGTTCCTCGTAATAAATAATTTATTGCTATTTTCAGAATATTATCACCCGTTGCGGCGCCTAATTTTGGATACTTCGACTTATGAAAATGAGGGCATTACATCGAGAGAAGATCAGTGGCAGCATCATACAGCGGAACTACGGCGATTCGGAAAACTCACAACTGTGAACGTAAACAAACATTTTTATGTATATCAAATTTCATCGTACGTAAGTGTCTCAAATTACGTTTCGTTTTTACTGTGCTTTATTAAGGTATTGTAGCACAAACTACATATCAGAGTACTATATTCATGCTATCTCTGTCTTACGTTCATAAATCTTGCAGGTATTTGACTTCCCTCATGTGTGATGTGAGTCAATTAGATTCGCTGTGATATAAGTCCTGAGTACAATCAAAGCGTCGTTGTGATGAAAGTCGTCACTGTGTTGTTACAGCAGGGAGTGGACTATATTCCAAGCTGCATTCTTTGTTCTGATATTGATTTCAGTCTTTTGTAGTCAGGGGCTTGGAAAGACGATAGTTAATGTTTCAGCATTTTATAACATGCTTCGAAGTGCTTAAATGAATTGTCTGATGGCAGCGTTTGTTCAAATCCATTTATATAATTTTGTTACGGTAGGCAGTTGTCTGCCCCAATCTCCCCCATTCCTTGCTCAAATTGCTCTGTTTCCACTCACTCAGTTTCTGTCTGTCTGTCCGTCTGTCTGTCTCGCGTTCCCTAGCCTCTTTATTCCCATGACGAGCCTGGCAGTGTGGCCTAGATACGACAGTTTCAGGAACACATTTTCTAATTTATGGAAGGCAAGGTATTATGTACATTCTGTAGCAGGGTATGTTGCAAACAGTACCACGGAGCTCTGCAGGACATATACAATGTCAAATACGGTAAACCCTCACCACACAGAAGGGTGGAAACATTTTTAGTCTTCATGGTTTAACGGTGGTTCATAACTCAGGTTTCGTAATTTAGGAGATAAGACTACAGGAAACTATTTAGTTAAGGTGGATACAAAATATAAACTTATTCCATATACCTTACAGTATAACATTTTTCTGGTACAAAAGTATCTGTATCAGAAAGTGGGTTTAGCGCCGCTTACCTAGAATTCCCGAATAAATTGTGTGATGTCTTAAGTGTTTACTATGAAGGTTGGTGTCTGGAAACTAAAGACATCGTATAAATAATGAACTTTTTACGTCAAATTCACAAATACAAATGTTTCACGTGATGAAACAATGACTCCGAGGTCGTGCTTACCTACACCAGAATCTTGGCCTGAAACCAGGGCCCAATGATCGGTTCATAAAGGAAGCAATAGACATCGAACTGCCCCCCCCCCCTCAAAACGAAACTTGAGGAAGGATTCTCTCCCTAAACCGTTCAAGCCCCTAAACAATTCCCCAAAGAAAGAAGACAATAGGCCTTTTCCAAGAACGCAATAATCTGGTCGTCAAGAGGAAGGAGGCCTCATTGTTACACATCTAACTGCTAATAATGCTCAGTGCAACTTAACAGGAAGCAGAGCACAGACCAGTCAATGTCCACAATATTTACACATATCCCACTGATGAAGTCCAGAAAAGGGGCCCTGTACGGAAATCTGAACACCTATTGGTTCAGGACAGCCCTAGTCGTGAATGGCTAAACGTCATCACACCGTCCTATTTTAACCCATACACTTCTCCCTCCGTATTACTTTACTCGTACTTTACCATTCGCATGAAACAGTTCTGGTAACCTGAAGATGGAGGCAGAATATTCCTCCGAAAAGTCGAAACGTTTAACCAGTACACTGTCCAGAAATAATAAATAAGACCATTGTTTATTGTTACTTGTTTATTACCTGCTTATTACTTGCTTACTGATCCACAATTACTTCCCATTTCTTGTGCCGTTTGTTCACTTATCTGCGAGATTGTTTACGCACTTCCAAATTAATTCCCTTTGTTCTTCATTTCTCTGCTCATATGTTGACTCCCTTTCTTGATCGTCTGTTACCTCTTGCTCCGTATCTTCTATCCTCCCCCTTCCTCTCGTCGTCGTCTTCTAGTTCTTCTTCATTAGGCGCTACAACTTCAATCTTTGAATGTTTTGGCCCTCTCAACATACAGTTTCCACTTACTACGATCCTGGATGCAGCTAATCCAGTTCTTTATTTTCAGTTTCTTCATGTCATTTCTTATGTCACCTTCTCTCCTGTTCTTTGGTCTCCCTTGTGGTCGTATTAACATCGGTTTCCACTTATATACTTTTTTACCATTCTCTCTTCCGGCATTTGATGTAAATGGCCTAATCAGCTTAATCGTTGTGTTTGTATGTGATTTATTAGATTCTTATGTCTTATTAATTCATCTAATTCATCATTTGTTTTGATTCTTCAAATACTCTTTCTTTTGTAGGATCAAAGATCTTTCTTAACACTTTCCTTTTAAATACCATTAACTTGTTTTTTATGGTTTCTTTCAAGACCTATACTTTACATGCGTATGTTACTGTTGGTCTTATAATACTCCAGTACAGTTTCAATTTTGATTTCTTGGAGACAAATCTACTTATAAAGAGAAATTGGTTTGTATAATATGCTTTACTGCCAAGTGCTATTCTATATTGGATCTCTTCTTCTAATGAGTTATCACTATTTACAGATGATCCCAGGTATTTGTAGAACTGGACTTGCTCCAGGTATATCGAGTCAATTTGTAATTCTTCTAGTTTCTAATTTTTCCTTGTGCATCTTACCTTCCTCTGGTCACATGTTTAAAATTGAGGCTTTGAATGAGTGACACAATTATAAACAATTAACTATGAAGATTCGTTCGGATGCGAATTTATTTCTTGTACATCTCTACGAAGAGTAAGAGTAATTAGGCAGTTTTTCTTTCGCACCGCACAATTTGAGCGTATAGAGGATTAGTAGTTCGATATTAAAGTAATATGGACCTCGACCCTAGATTGAGGTGTTCCACTAGTTCCACCCTTCATCCGTATTACCTCCGAGGAAAAATCCCCCTTATGCAATAAATATTAAACAAAGCTTTAACGGAAGCCGTGGGACACAGAGAAGGTAATGCGATATGAGCTGCAGCCATGAGACAGTCACTTTATTAGCTAAGTTATCCGGAATAAATAAAAACTAATCGACAAATGATTAAAGTGCAACTTGTATATTTTCATAACCTGAGGATTACCTTTACACTATTTTGATAGTAATATGTCTGATACCCACTTAATAACTATATCCTCTCATACCTTTTCGATTAGCGCATGTTCTTTTAAATATATATATACACTGGTAAATAAATAAATAAATAAATCTATATATATATATATTTGTGTGTGTATGTTATGTATGTTATGTATGTATGTATATATGTATGTATGTATGTATGTCAGAATTAAACTGATTTAGATTAAACAGTGTTAGTGAGCCTCGTACAAAACTTGTGACGTAGATTTAAAACAGTGGTTGGTTCTCATGGGTTCACTTTTAACTCCCACTTTAAGTAACACTGCAAGTGGACATTGATATCTTTTATCCAAATACTCTTACCGCGCAGAATTATTGGTGCAAGACGGATGTCAGTCAGCTCGACTCTCTTTGTGATATTTATTGTAAAGGATCGCAAAACAAATATTTAACTCTATGTAGTGACTTCATGTAATAAAATGAACTAGATGCACTAATTTCTCAAATTTGTTTTTGGAATAACACTCTACATGTTTCGGACAGTTCCTCTGTCCATCATCAGGAATTTTTCACTGTTGCTGATAGCTTGATCGCTAGCTGTCAGCAAACCTGTATGACCTAAACCTATTGCTGTGTGTACAGTGAAAAACTCCTGATGATAGAGGAACTGTCCGAAACATATAGAGTTTTATTCCAAAAATAAATTTGAGAAATTAGTGCATCTGGTTGGTTTTATTATATGAATTTATCACGATGCACGGTCACCTGAACGTCAAATTCTATGCAGTGACATCTGTTATGGCAACTAGCTGCACAGTAATTGTATCTTCAGGAAATGGGCAGCATGTTGTGTTAAATCGCAAAACGCGCACTGTGAAAACATGTGAACGACACCACATCTGGCCGTCTTACTGATATAAGCTTTAGTGGCCACATTATGGAAGGCTTTCAGCGTAACAGGATTCCACACAGCATTAACTGCTGTATTTGGCCAGCTCTCAGTTCTACTTTTATATCAGATATTCTCACACATGCCATTGTTTGGATTGTTCAGGTTATGGAATAATCCTCCTATCTAAAGGCTTTGAGTCACTTGTATGGCTTCGAATTAAAAGCATTTTACCTGTTGTTTTACGTGAGAATTAAGAACACAAAGTCATTTTTATATGTTCCATGTTCAGTGCATTAATTAGACGCATTGAATTTTAATGAAACACCAACAAATGCACTTCGATTTATGTTATTTTATTACGTAGTGGTCATCGACACTTTTTGGCCACTCATGTGGCCACTTTCAGGGTGCTAAGAACAAGAAAACAAATATAATTTTGTGTCATAATTATTCCACAGCTAAAAATCATATAAACCGTGGTTAAAATTCACGGTTTAATAGAAAAATGGTGAATAGTATAAAATATTAGCAGCAGTTCACTCTGCAGACTATACCATCGCTCACAAATATGTATCATAACTCACATGTATCATCTATATACATCATTCCACACAACCATACTCCAAACAGCAACTTTTAACTGGAATGTACGTTTTAGTTAGCATAATTACGTCATAAACTGAAGAAAAAATATCATTTCCGGATCACACAGGAAAACTGCATGTTACATCAGTCTACGCTGATACTCTGTGCAGGAATCTGTTTTCGGTATTTTTAAGCTAGAGGTCAAGAAATATAAGGAAAAAATAACTTCCATCTAAGTAGGAGTAGTAGTAGAAGTTGTAGGCACTTCTTGGCTGACAACGGCACAACTCGAGTGATGATGATGATGATGACGACGACGACGACGATGATGATGATGATAATAATAATAATAATAAAACAACAATAACAACAACAGCAGCAGCAACAACGACGATAGTATTGCCTTTGATTTATAAAGGCGTCTTTGCTACAAACCCAAACTCCACAGCACGCTATTCACTAAAACCGTGATATCAGTTAGTGTCCCTAATGGTGTGTAATGTGTCAGCGTGGAACAATATAACGACTATCTATGGAAACTGCACCTGGAGATGGGATTTGTCAATATTTTCCGTTCAATTTTCAACGAGTATTCTATTAGTTAAACTGACAGTCTCTGGAAAGGATAGTTCGTTCAAATAAACATAGAAATAGCAGCTAAGAGGTACGGGGCCTACATATTTATGCAAAGGCCAGCACTGCGATATCCATTGCAATATTTCCCGTTACTGACACCATATTCTGTCTACATTTTGTAACAAACTGAGATTAGCTTTTCGTCTGGATTTTATGGCAACGACGTACTGAAACCAACAAGTAATGTCTTGCTCACAATACTGGTAGAGCAATAACATAACTATGATTCTGTAATTGAATAATCCCTGACAGTAAACAGATGCCATAATTACAGAATTAGTACATTAGTCCGTAAACGATCGGAGTTTATTCAAAATGCCGTTTTACTAACGGCGTAAACGATGGCGATGCACAACAGAAGAGCAACGGTCATGGGGTGGGGCGGTCGGACCGAATGAGACCTGATTCGGTTCTAAGTCCTGCATTATATTCAATGCTGAAAATAATAATCGCTGTCAATCGTGCCGGTTGTTACCTGCTACAAGTACCTGAAACTCCTGAAGTCGAGGAAATATTTTCTTCTCTATATTGTTCATTCTCTATATAAAATAAAGCCGTTTTACACAACTAGACCCTACTTATGGGACACATAAAGCAGTTAAAATTTCCTTCCACACGTAACCCAAGAAACAGTCAGACTCTGAAATGTCGTACTTCTTAGTGACCAACACAATACATAATATCCCTTCACGGTATTAAATTTAAACTTCCAGAAACATAGGTTCACAACTTTCCGTATTTTATCTTGAACTCTTTCCAGCACAGTCCTCAGCTCCATGAAGGAAATTTACACAGCGTCAGAGTTTGTAAACTTACCTTTAATTACTAGGACTATTCTTTTTTTTCTCCCTCCCTCAACTTCCGCTTTGGTGAAAAGCAATACTTGCGCGATACTTGGGCGGTTAGTCACCGGCTTCTCATTTCGCAGCTCCGAGTTCTATCCTTAGACAGTTAATGTGGGGATTTGTGTTGGATAAAATGACAACGTAACCGAGTTTTCTCTTTGTAGTTTGATTTTAATCCGTAATTTGTCACAACACCAACACTCCAAATTCGACGTCATTCGCGTTCCATAGACGCTTTACTGTACAGATAGCGACATCACCGCTCATGAATTTCCGTCGCCACTATTATCAATCTGTGTATGCAGTGGCATCAGGTAACTAAATCAAATAAAAGGCTGCAGTTACGTAACTTACAAGCAGATAAAGAAAGCAACGATTCGTTGGTTGATTTTAGTTTACCTGACGATTTCTGTTTGATTTTACTTAATCTTTCAGATCGTGTTATAAAAGTCCAAAGTTCGAAATACGTACGCTATAATTAGAGCACACAACTATATTCGTTGTGTCACATAGATAAGAAACTTGGTCTTTATTCGCAAAGGAAGACTAGGGATTGAAATAATGTTAGAGAAAGAGAGCAGAGAAGATTGTTTGAACCTATGAAGGAAGCAGTAGTAGGATAAAGAAGAAAATTACTTAAGAGGAACTTCGTTAACTTATTCATCACCTAATGCTGTGACACTGACAATAAGATTGAAAAGACACGTATTAGGATGGGGGTGTTAACAGAAATGGAAAACGGAGGTGAAGATTGGACGACATGGCGAGAGTTACCGTGGGCGTTAAAGGATTAGGATATGAGAGTGTGGAGAGGATTCAAATTGCTCTTGGCGGGGTCCAATGCTTGGCTGGTACGAACACGGGAACGATACTTTGCGTTTCATAAAATGTGAGCTAATTCCTTCAGCACGTATGAAGTGCTCAATACAGGTCTTGTAATTTGGAGTTACCATGGAATTTAATTACACAAATTGTAATTGTTCCTCAGACGATTTTACGCCGCTGGAGCATATAAGCTATTTAATACATATTAACCAAGCAATCAATAACCCAAACAGAGCCGAATACAAAGGGCATGTACATGCAGTTTGCTCAATTCGGCAACCAGAAATGTAAGAAAATTCTACTGTAATGAGGACGAGAGGGTTTTCATCATTCATAAATCCGTGACCTTATACCAATCCGTTCAAGTAACGCCATGCATAGCCCACAAAATCATACTGCTTGGGGGCATGTTACGCCTGTCTTTCACGGTGTTTCGACGGTGATTCTATTTACGAGTCGTTGAAGGGAGTGGAGGCGAAGTGTTGTCGACTGTTCGAAGAAACACACTGCTTCCGTAACGTCGTGAATACAGCTCACGTCCACACGGTATCAACAACCAAAAACAGGATCAACAACGACGCTATTTCCACACGAAGTATGAGGAATAAAAAATATTCCGCGAGACATTAAGCTAGTAAATACAGTGGTGGCGGTCGATGATGAGGGTTGCTGAATTGGATTTTCACTGTGGTCACGAGGCTTCTGTCAGCTGAGTATGAATATAGCAATTTTTCAGAAGCCTGAAGAGATGAAACGATGGATTAGTTTTGCAAAAAAAGAGATAAATGATGCACAATAGAAACCTCTAATTTATCACAACACAAGATCAGTAAAATTACAAAATTCTATACGAATGTATAAGTATAAGTTTTATATTAGGATTTTTAAACAAAGGAGTTAATAGGAATGAAATATTCTTTCGTTTTAAAACGTGGAGCTATTCTCTACAAGTATCTACAAAATTTCACACAATGAAACCATTGAAAAAACAGGATGTGATTAAGGACAGAATGCCCTTATCAGGGAGCGATTTGTAACCTTTATTACGGGAACTATTTGACTCAAAACAGAAAAAATATCATACTGTCAAATGTTTTTTTTCTAAAGGTACACACCGAAAATTTAATCAGTTTTCCTTATCGACAATAGAAACTTATACATCTACGGAAATAAATTGTAGCCATAATTTTCTGAGTTTCATATCTGTAGAGGCTTCAAAAATATTGCACTTCATTTAACGAATTGTACTTGTGAAATTCTGTGGTAAAAGAACTATGTAGGGCTGACACATTGCTGCAGTATTCCGCTTATATTAATGACGTAGATGTTTTAAAACTTAGTGTCTTTTTTTATTCTCTGTTGTTGTTCTCTCAGTCTCCCATTTTTAAATACAGACAATCCCATGAAGCGACTGATATTAAATATTTGGGTTACGAAGGGAGGAAGTCTGCTATATATTCGAAGCCCCTTCCAAAAAAGACCGACAGTCTCGCAGTACACGGACCTTCCGTCACATTATTAACATACAAACATAACCATTACGCAAAATAATCAGGAGACATTAGTGGAAATTGATGTTTGTATGGCCGTGCATCACTGATATAATAATATAAACAGCCAACTAGATGCAACAACAATAATTTTATTAATAATTTCAATCAGCTCAACGTGTTTCGGGTGATAATTTCGCCCATCCTCAGGAGCACTAGACTGTGTTTACAGCTTGTGGTATAATGCACCGGCAGGCAGTTTCTTGTCTTTTACAGGGTAGTGGCCGAGGATTCTGTTCTTCTGTGACATGAGGAGGCATCAGTGGCTGATCATACAACCAGCGTTTTGAGGCTACGTGGTGTCCTTACATTCAAGGACTGATAGGTCCTAGAATGAGGACACTAACTTGTCTCGAAACATTGGGATATGACGCAGCTTTGTATCAGAGAATGTAATCATTTCCTTCTGGATTAACAAAAGATTGGTTCAATAATATAAACAGCCAACTAGATGCAACAATAATAATTTTATTAATAATTTCAATCAGCTCAACATGTTTCGGGCGATAATTTCGCCCATCATCAGGAGCACTAGACTGAGTTTACAGCTTGTGGTATAAAGCATCGACGATGCTTTATATGAAATTATTAATAAAATTATTATTTCTGCATCTAGTTGGCTGGTTATATTATTACATGAGTGGAATTCCATATGCAACATATTACTAGAGGCCTTCTTATGTAAGCAGTTCTCAGTTCAGTGTCTTAATATACAACCATGGTGGTTTTGAGAACTTGTCGGTGGTTACTCAATTTGAACACCATGTGGAATAACGTTATGGCGCTAACTTGATAATTATTATAATTTCCTACTTAAAATTTATGAGTGACTTACAAACATGCTGCTGGTAAAATGATTAATATATCAAGCTTGCCTTGTAGCCAGACACATACGCATGTAAATTACTAAGCAATATACATACGGCCCCTCGGAACCCTCCAGCGCACCATGCCACCTTTAGCTGCTTCTGATATTTAAGAGCACATCCAATCTCTTAACGTATATTCAACTCTTCCTGAAAATATTTGGGGACTGTATGTGTTAAAGCAGCTATTTCTCTTCCGAAAAGGATATTGGAAGGATTCTGTATTAAGATTACACCATACCATTAATCTCACCATACACCGGTGACAGATGATGTTTTCGAATGAAGAGACTGGCAGGTTATAACAGAGCGAAGAAAAATGAAACATGTTAGGCATTAACTATTGTCACCGCTGCTCTACAGCAGTGTTTCTCACCCTTTGTGAGACCGCGGCCCGGTAAATTCTTTTTTCATAAGACGAGGGCCCGGTCCCAGCAAATTTACTCGTAAATACCTTTTCATTTTTTTAAGTTCATACATTAAAGTAACATAAGTATTAATAATTATTTATAGCATAATCATAAAGAGTATTAGTACAAATATGTGTACGGTGTGGCATGTTGACAAATATAAAATTACATTTAAATTAGTTATCAGTCACTGGACTAAAGAAATCTTGTAGCACATTGTATATTCCTCAGGCCAACATCTGGGTCTGAGTTTTTCGACACATTTACGAATATTTTTTCTCCTCACAATATTTCCACTATAAAACATTTATTCATGAAAATTGCTTAGAAAACTAAAATGACAAATTCCAGGAGAACTTCTCGCGGCCCGGTATAATTGATGCAAGGGCCCGGTACCGGGCCGCGGCCCGGCGGTTGAGAAACACTGCTCCACAACATTGCCCTGTATTATAGAATGGAAAGCAGTCTTTAGGCGTTCTTTTATTCCATATCCACACAGGGACAAAAACTCCAACAAGCAATGCAAGTAACTACCGGACAATGCTGAACATAAGTACATTTTAAGTTATTTTTTTTCGATAACTGAAGATTCAGAAAGTATCAGGGAGGATATTTAGATACACCCATATGGAATAACAAGGTAATGCAGAAAATTATGTAATGAAGAGGTGTGTAATTTTTAGTCCACAACTAAATTTACTACGAATATTAGATTAGACTGTACGTCACGGAGCACGCGCGAAGGAAATGAACAAGACAGGCAAAGCATCTATAACGTAACATGAAGGCGCGTACGTGCAACCATTGTTGCAGTGGTAAAGCAGTAAGTAATACATATTCTGAGTGCGTGTTTGTAGTCTTAGATATCCAGCAAGCAATGCGCATGCGCCATACTGTCATCTGTGGTGAGTCGGGCTGTAGGACATTTTTCCATATTATCTCATAAATGACAAGATTTTCGGAAAACAGGTTACTGAACATAAAACGTGTGTTTTGATTTGCTCTACAACTTGTGTATGAATCATTTCTCATTCTAAGAAGAACTGAGCGAGATATTATGAAAAATGTATATCGGTATTCATATAAGGCTCCATTTATTCTTGTCCGACTTTAATGAACTTGAATTTTTTCGTCAGTTTTTTTTTCGAAAAATGCTCAAATATCACATTTAATGAAAATCCTTCCAATAGGAGCCGAGCTGTTTCATGGGGACGGAGAGACAGACATGACGAAGCTAATAGTTGCTTTTAGCAATTTTGTGAAAAGCGCTTAAAAATTTGTAAGGCTGTAACAGTTCTTAAGAGAAAGTCAAAGAGAGAGGCCAATTTTGATACCAACATGTGGAAGTGAGAGCAATATGAAAATGAACGGCGGGAAAACGTTACAGTACTTCAAGGTCTATCACAATTAGTCTCACGGCTGGATGTAACGATAAAATTGTACAAATATTGTCAGGAACTTTTAGCAGTTTGTGGGCGGGTTTCCATAAATAAGTTCATATTAATATCTCTGAATTCTTGATTCTATGAGACGAAAATGGATAGAGGATATTTGAAAACATGACACGAGAGAGAGAGGAAGTGCGAGCAAGATGAAAAACAATACACAATGCTAGCCCACAACTTATATTTTGCGAGAAAATCCATTAGGAAACATAACGAAGGAAGGCACGACAGCACTGCATAAGCTCGTAGGCCAGACGGAGGGGGTGAAGACCGCGTAGATCCCTACAAAACTTTATTGGAAGGCGTCGAAAACCTGGACATAATTGGACGGTCGAAGGTAATGGCACATCCAGATAACGGCGTAATTGAATAAATTGTTCTACTGGGAGAGGATTTAAAAGCCATATGTGAGTTTCTGTTCAGGTAGGAACATCATGCCTGAAAAATCCAAAGTTCACATTGAATTCACTCAATCGATTTGCCACTGACAGACCCTAAGGGGACAATCTATCAACAGAAAATTTCTGTTCCTGTAATAAGAAGTAGCTGCTGGCAAAGTGGATAAATCAATGTCATGAAACTTTGTGGACTGATCACGAACTAAAGATGGCTGTACTCAGAGAAGGCATTGGTTAAGGTGCTGCGCTACAAATCGGAAGGTCACTGGTTCGATTCCAGATGGTGTCATTGTAATTTTTCATTGACATAATCCTTCCGATCGCACTATGGCCCTGGGGTCGACTCAACCTCTAACAGAAATGAGTACCAGGAGTATTTCCTGGGGGTAAAAAACGGCCGGTGCGTAAGGCTGACAACCTTACCACCATTCTGGGCCATTGTCACGTAATCTGGGAACCTTAAATTCCTGGAACCCTCTAGGCACCTCGGGCCTGTAATGAGACCGATTTACCTTTTTTTACTCAGAGAAGGGGGACAGGCGGTGTTCACGAGATGTTTAAAGGACAAATGTAAAATAATGTTTAATTTTATACCACCCAAATTACAGTTAAATATACCGGTATCCTCAAAATAAAAAGTGCTATAATAAGGGTATTATATTCTTCTTGCAACTCTAACAAATTTATACTTAATGTTTGTAAGTATGTAAACTTCTACATCGATGGATTATCAACGCCAGGAACAATGCAAACAGTATCATTGCTCTCTAAACTCGTAACTGCAAGAAAAAAACCACCGCTTCCTCTAACGCATATTCTCAGGTTGAAAGTATGGTCATCGAAAGTACGTTGTCTTAGTTCAAGACGTGGGTTCTAATAGTTTATATGGCTTATAAATACCCAATATATTTGTTGGTGTATTAAACCACCATGTTTTGTCATCACTGTTTTGAAATTTTGGTTTAGAGAAATACCTTAAGAATATCCACGAAAATCAGGCGAGGAACTGGAATTTAATGAGCCGTTGACAATATTGATTCATGAAAGAAAAGAGAATCCGTATCATAGGACTATAAAGAGTTTCTCAGCCGGTTGTTCGTGAAACCATCGATGTTAGCGAAAGAAATATGGAGAGGGCGTCTTGTCACTGTCCTGCTACAGCTAATAGTTTCCTTATAATAAAGGTAAAGGTAAAGTTTTCCCGTTACAGGCCCGGTGTGGCCCAGAGGGTGGGTAGAGGTATAGCTCTATTCTTCCATGACCGCGGCACTAGAAGGGGGTAAGTGGTCAGCAGCACGCCCCGGCCGCACTTTACCCTCGGAAAAGACCCGGTACCCATTTTACAGGAGGCTGGGTGGGCTCCAGGGCAGGTCTGGACGGGCGGAAAATCTCGTCCCCATTGGGATTCGATCCCCGACCTTCCAGCCCGTAGCTCAGTCGCCATACCGACTGAGCTACCCGGCCCACAAGTTTCCTTATAATAAAAATGTAGAACCAAAGGAAATATGAAGCGACCATGTTTCATAGAGAAATAAAAATGTATCCATTCTTGAATGAAGGTGACGAAGATTTGATCCAGCTGGCACATTATAGGGTCCGGCGGCGTGCTGTTGTGAACAGATACAGGGTTTCGAATTCGTAGAAGGCGGGGTATTTCTTCACTGATTATGAGATTCTTTGATTTTTAAGAAGAAGACTTTCATGTGTGCCTAGAAGCTTTAACAGCTTTGCTTGTTAAGGTTAGAGTCTTACGTGATATGGCGACACGCCGACTGGTAATTAGATAATGTTGTACGCATTTAGATAAAGTTAGCGTAAAAATTTATCTCATGAAGTACTTTGCCTAACTCGAGTTTATTTGAATCTGATGTTTATTGGACCGTGCATCATTGTGATAACTGAAGAATAAAACACCAACTAGATGCCACTTATTATTTTATTGTACTTCTTATAAGCTCAACATGTTTCGGACATTACTATGCTCGTCATCAGGAGCTCGCGACTATGATATTGATTACCACATTGGTCGTTTCGTTCTTGGTTTGCTGTAGGTTGGAGGTTAGGTGCGGTTAGGCTGGAGTAGTGTCCGGAATGCAGGCTAAAGTACGACTTTTTCAGTTCACTTCGAGTTTAGTTGTGTATTTACTGCTTGTGAAATACGTTTAAGATTCTTGGAAATGTTTTGGTTGTTTTTTTAAGAAAATGCAAGCCAGAAAGAAAAGTTAGTTAAAAGGAAAATGTTAATTATATTTCTGTGTTTTACAAGAGTTAAAATGCTTTTCTGTGGAACTGCTTGTTCTGCGTATTTCTAGACATAATTAATGCCATTATAAGACACAATTCTCAACCCACGTTTATTATTTCTGAATGAAGTCAGCTGCAACACCGAACATCGTGTATTCAATATTTTAACACAGCGTTTAGTGATATGGTTCAGTTGACGGCACCCCACTTTGAAGACAAACACAGGCAGCATATTTAATTCGTCGTCAAAAGTTTTAAGTTTATTTGTATAACTGAATTACCCAGTTGAAATTTCCGCAGTGCGAGCATTTTGACTAAAGTCTTCCTGTTTACTTGTGTCTCGTTTGCAGTTTGTGAAATCTGAGCACAGTACAAACAATGGTGATAACTTGATTTTCTTTCTGCCACTCAGAAGAATTAAAATCTATAACAAATCCACGGATTTCCATAGAATGTTGCATTATGGGTCTCCAAAGAATAATCGCATGAATTTAAATTAGTTCCGCAGCAGCGAATTATAGTTTCTGCTCCGTATTACGCTCACATTGAACTTTAGGAATTGAAGTAAAACCTGTAGCTAAGGTAAAGGCAAAGCAATCCCATTACAGACCCGAGGTGTCCAGAGGGTTCCAGGAAGTTAAGGTTCCCAGATTACATGACGACGGCACAGGATGGTGGTAAGGTTTTCAGCCTTACGCACTGGCCGCACGAAATGCTCCTGGTACTCATTTCTGCTAGAGACTGAGTCGACTCCAGGGCCATAGTGCGATCGGAAGGATTATGTCAATGAAAAATTCCAATGAAACCATCCGGGATCGAACCAGCGACCTTCCAATTTGTAGCACAGCACCTTCGTCACTGTGTCACCGCGGTCCCAAAACCCGTAGCTATGCGACATAAAACATAGAATTAGACAATACGAAAGCCAGTAAGATGGGGAATCAAGGGGTAGAGGTCAGATGTAAAATATTTTCAGAACACATGATGTATTATGCATCTAATGAACAACGGATCAGAAAAGGACGCCCCTCCGATTCCGTTTTTCCTTTCAATTGGCCCAACCTTGATTATATTTCACTCAATGATCACTCACAAGAAGTTGCACCCTTCACCGGTTCGCGAAAATTTTAAACCCGTGTCCAAATCAGGCATTCCCTGAATCGTGGTCTATCTTTTATTCCGGAATGCAAGTGCTCATATTAGATAGTCAAGATAACTTCTATTATCTACGTGTAGGCCCTTACATTGAGGTTTATCGACAGAAGGACGTTAAGAATTTCGCATTTCCTCTGCTGTACTAGGTACACCGCCTACGTGATAATTCTTGGTTCACACTCGATGATTCAGGAAGAAAGGTCAGTATTTTGGGAGGTGATTGTACCGGTCATTGTGAGAAAAAAGGTTCACATGAACAGGTTTCTAATTCTGAATAATTATCGGGATAGAGTTGTTCGAATCTACGAATTATTTGCTGTAAATTTACTTTTAATTTAATGTTTAAATAAAGTGTTTGTTACAAAAAAAAAGACAAATTCGTTACAGTTCACAATAAATATCCGAAAATCCCACCGCCAATTACAATGCACTTCGCTCCTCATGTGGGAAGATCGCGTGTTATTCGTCTGAGTCGATCTTCGTCTTCTTTGAGCGAGCAGCAACAACCAAAATGCGTGCAAGCGATTCGTCTCGTGTGCCCATCTTCGCTCTTCATCCAACCCCACAAACAAAAATCTAACGCAGTTACGTCTGGTGATTTAAACAGCTCTATCTCGGTAACCATTCAGAATTAGACACATCCTCGTATGATTTTTCTTTTCCACAATGACCGATACTACTACGTTCCAAAATACTAACCTTTCCTCCTGAATCATGCTGTATATCTCAGCATTGTTAGATGAAGAGTACAAACCATAAAGCTTTCCATTACGTAATATTCCTCACCCTTCTACATCCAATCTTCCAACCTCCGTTTTTCTCAGCAATTCTTTCTCTAAAAACTGTATTCAAACAATGAATTATAAAGGATCATATCAGCTACAACGGGTAAAATTGTGATTTTAGTCTACTATAGATGATATTTTGTGGGCCGGGTAGCTCAGTCGGTATAGCGACTGACTACGGACTGGACGGTCCGAGATCGAATCCCCGTGGGGACGAGAATTTCCGTCCGTCCAGACCGGCCCTGGGGCCCACCAAGCCTCCTATAAAATGGGTACCGGGCTTTCTCGGGGGCAAAGTATGGCCGGGGCGTGTTGCTGACCATTCAGCCCCTCTAGTGCCGCGGTCATGGAAGATTAGAGCTATACCTCTACCCACCCTCTAGGCCAAACCGGGCCTGTAATGGGATCACTTTACCTTTATAGGTGATATTTTGATTTTTTCTATCACACAGAAGGAATAAAACCTGTGAACTTTATGGGTGTAACAGTTTCTCGAATTGAGCTGTTGATGTTGCTATAACGAATGTCCACAAACGTTGCTTGTCACCGCTGTCACAAAGAACGACACTTATTTAAATGAACGACTGACTCTAACAGCCACTTTTATACGAATTATTAATACAAATAATACGACGAAGCCGAGGACAGTTCGAAAGGGATGAACTCTTGGGGGAAGCCATTTCACGTCAGTGAACGTCAATCGCTGTTATACAACAAAGTTTTAATTTTGTGGTCAAGCTGACTACGAGGACAGTTAACAAGAATTTAATACTGTCTGGTGATCAAAGCTAGAATGCGAAACCAAAATATTATTCCAGTGAACTTCTCACAAGATAACTCTATAAATCTATCAATGTGAAATACAAGGGTGCGGCATAACTATGGATTGGTGAAGGCGACGTTTGGAATGTGCCGCAGAATATTTGCTACCAATAAACAAGTTATAACAATTAGAAATTGCCTAGTAATCGGCTTAAAATATTCTGTTTTGAACAGAGGCATCACGATGTTCTTACAAACGTAATATAATATTAAATAGTGTACGTCAGCACAACCACTTTATTACACAAGATAATTACATAGGCTACATGTTTCGACTATTGGTCAGTCATCTTCAGGCATATTTTGTCAGTTGAGACACAAGATGCTATGCAGACATAGGGATTTAATTTTTATGTATTTTCATTAATGCAAACACGATAGGATTCCTATATGTGCATAGCATCTTGTGACTCAATTGACAAAATAGGCCTGAAGATGACTGATCAATAGTCGAAACATGTAGCCTATGTAATTACCTTGTGTATAAGTAGCTGTGCTGACCTACATTATTTAATATTATACTAAAATATTCTGTTGCATTCCAGCAGCAGTAGAATTACTTAGTAGGAAGAAATTGGTGCAGGAATATTAGGAGTTTCCTTTAGTAATTTTGATATTAGGAGTTTCCTTTAGTAATTTCGATATTAGGAGTTTCCTTTAGTAATTTCGATATTAGGAGTTTCCTTTAGTAATTTTGATATTAGGAGTTTCCTTTAGTAATTCTGATATTAGGACTTTCCTTTAGTAATTTTTATATTAGGAGTTTCCTTTAGTAATTTTGATATTAGGAGTTTCCTTTAGTAATTTTGATATTAGGAGTTTCTTTAGTAATTCTGATATTAGGAGTTTCCTTTAGTAATTTTGATACTAGGAGTTTCCTTTAGTAATTCTGATATTAGGAGTTTCCATTAGTAATTTTGATATTAGGAGTTTCCTTTAGTAATTTTGATATTAGGAGTTTCCTTTAGTAATTCTGATATTAGGAGTTTCCTTTAGTAATTTTAATATTATGAGTTTCCTTTAGTAATTTTGATATTAGGAGTTTTCTTTAGTAATTTTGATATTAGGAGTTTCCTTTAGTAACTTTGATATTAGGAGCTTCCTTTAGTAATTCTGATATTAGGAGTTTCCTTTAGTAATTTTGATATTAGGAGTTTCCTTTAGTAATTTTGATATTAGGAGTTTCCTTTAGTAATTTTGATATTAGGAGTTTCCTTTAGTAATTCCGATATTAGGAGTTCCCTTTAGTAATTTTGATATTA
>Ga0123357_10000972_pt1 | contig 29177 bp, 29 predicted proteins | sample TergutEmb28metaG_FD_89873 | JGI IMG/M metagenome (GOLD analysis project Ga0123357, IMG submission 89873) | Embiratermes neotenicus P4 segment gut microbial communities from Petit-Saut dam, French Guiana - Emb289 P4 | ecosystem: Host-associated > Arthropoda: Insects > Digestive system > Gut ...
ATCTCCCTCAAAGGCTTTTCCATACAGTTCCTTTTTCCCCCCCAAATTCAACAAATTTCCCCTAAAATTTTTTCTTTGATTATTTATCTTTGTGTCAGTTCCCCCCCCCCCCCCTTGACTGGATATGTCATTGTGGCATTTGTGAATAGAACAAAAAAAGAGACTTAAATAAATGCTAATAAACCACATGGTCTGAGCTAAACATCACATGCACAGTGTCTGACACAGTTTAGAGTGAGCACACAGACTCCCAGTTCCATTGTTTGCCATGAGCTTGGTACTCTTCCAACATCATCCAAGTGCAGAGCCAGCAGAAGGGCACAAATTCAGAAGTGATGTAAATTGGCAATGGTTGTTGAAGCAAAAATGTGTAAAGCATATGATTGTAAAACAATGGCTTAGTGCATTTCTGTTTTTAGAACAGAGAGGCAAGGAAAGTGATGTAAGTAACTGAAGTAAATGCTGAGAAAACTACGTGTTTATGTCTTGTGAACAGATGGTGGGACAACATAACATTAAGATAGCTAATAAATCCTCTGAAAGTGAGGAACAGTTCAGAATTTGTGGAACAAATCAAAATTTAATTCACAAATAAATTAAAAGCAAACTCAACTCAGGGGAATGCTTTCTATCATTCGGTGCAGGATCTTGCAGTTTGCTATCAAAAAATATAAAGATTAAAATGTACAAAATTATAATTTTGCCTGTTGTTTTGCATGGACGTGAAACTTGGTCTCTCACAATGAGGGTACAAAGGCTGAGGGTGTTCAAGAATAGGGCGCTGAGAAAGATATTTAGGCCTAAGAAGGCTGAGGTAACGGGAGTGGAGAAGACTGCAAAATGAGGAATTTCATGATTTATACTCCTCACCAAATATTTGGGTGACAAAATCAAGGAACACGAGATGCACAGAGCATGTGGCACTTATATAGGCGGAGAGGTGCATACAGGGTTTGGTTAGGAAACCTGAAGAAATGAGACTACTTGGAAGACCTAGGCATTCATGGAAGGATAATATTAAAATTGATCTTCAAGATGTGGGATGGTGGGGAGGGGGACAGCCTGAATTAATATGGCTCAGAACAGGGATGGGTGCTGGCACTTGTGAATGTAGTAATGAAACTCTGGCTTCCACAGGAATGCAGGGAACTTCTTGACCAGCAAAGAACCTACTAGCTTCTCAAGGAGTTAATACTGTACACTCCCACCTGTCCTGTTGCAATGAAGATGGCTGTCACAATGTTTGCAGCATGTGCATTGAAGCCCCCAATGCTGCCTGCAACAGCTGAGCCAATCAGATTCTTGGAAATATTCACATCCACCAGGGCATGTACAGTAGTCTTAAGAACTGATCTCACCACATCTGCTGGTACAACAGCTTCACAAACCACAGACTTGCCACGCCCCTCAATCCTGCAACAACATCATGGGTTTGTTTACAAAACTGGTTCTTGGGATGGTCAGAAAGCAAACTTTGAACAGGGGATACAGTCATGATGCAAGCTCATTAACTGCTTTTTAATCTGTCACTTCCAATATAGGACTTTACCATCTTTATTCCTGATTTCCTTGTTGATGTTAATATAATTCTGGGGTACACACCACAGATTATTCTGTGCAGGCAAAGCAGAATAGCTGATTCTTTCAACATACTCTCATTCCATGGTTTCACATTTGTTGTATACATATGTTATCAAATGCATACATTACACAGCAGAAGAATAAGAAACATAAGAAATGCATAGAAAATTTTATTTGGAAATCCTGGAGGAAGAGACTTCTTTGATGATCCAGGCACAGACTTTACAATAGTATTAAGATACTTTAAAGGAACAGGAAGTGAGGGCATGGACTGGATTCAATTGTGTGAGGACAGGGAATAGTGGCTGGTTCTTCTGTGCCTGGTAGAGTCTTTGGGTTTCATAAAACGGGAAATTACTGGACTTGCTGAGTAAGTAATGTCTGCTTAAGGATGCATCTTTTGCAGTGAGTGAGTCAGTCAGATGCATGTTATAAAGCAAAACCTCCTTAAGAATTCAGAATAATTTAGTGCCAACATTTTTCCCACATGATTAATATATATGATGCCCTTTTAATATACTTCCTGCTTAAAAGGATTTTCCACCTATGAAGCAAAAAAATTCCATGATACAATGAATTTTGATACGTTTAATATTTTCAAGTCAAAATCATAAATTTCCCATTCCTTCAATCTGTTCCAACATACAAGAACAAAATAACACCCTCAGTTTGTAAAGCTTAACCCCCACACTTGTTTCCAGCACATATAGATAAGAAATTCAACATTAATTCATGGAAAATGTTGTGAAATGACAAAACATTTTCACTAACCTGCCATTTACTTATAAACATGCATTTTACGGGGCAGGTGTAATAAACAATGCGAAGAAGTGTGTGTGTGTGTGTAATGGCATGTATTTTGACTATGCCTAATTTACTTTAACTTTGATACTTCAAAGTGTTCTACATGCAAAATTCATATACTTCTTGAGTTCACTTAAAATTCTTTATGTCTGTACACTTTGCATTCTGTACAATCATCACTTAATGAACACACAATCAGCATGGCTATTAAAAAACAAAATTGGCATAAAATGTAATGTACGCTTCTCTCAAGTCAAGAAAAGCTGGATATTATAAACATGGTGAATGCTACTTATAATTTTCCTTGCCCCCCCCCCCCCAAAAAAAAAAAGCAGCCCTTTAGAACTGGGCATTTCTGTGTCAACATAAAATACGCATCACAGTACTCAGTCAGTAAGCAACAACTTAACTGGAAAAAGGTAAAAATAGCAAAATACAGCAAGGTAGAATCTGTATCTGTGGAACAGCTTGCCAAGAACAGGCTAGTCATCTACCAGTTTTGCTACTGAAAACATTGTGTTGTGTCTTGAAGTATAGGTCAAAATCACAGAACAAAGTAAAACTTGAAATGTTGTTTAATGGTGAAAATTATCATTTAATGTGGAATTTATATAGAATAATATCCTACTAAATGGAATGTCAACTTCAGTACAGAATTACAGAATAGTATCATATTCAGGTTTACCCTTTGAAGACATTATTCCAATTAATAAGCCTATTTGTTTAATCTTTCTAGAGACATATTAAGAGGGTTTCACAGTACAGTATAAAATAATGGACTGATAAGGAAGTGGAAAGAAGCAATCATTGCATGTCTAAAGTTAATATCATATAATATGTGTCAATGAACCAACAAAAGTTTGTGAGGGTTGCCAAACTCAGCTGAGGTTAGAACAATGGTCCTCCCAAACCCCGTCTGAAATAAGAATCAGAAGTGCTAACTTCACTACGAGGCTCCGTTTCATTTCAATACTATATAAAATCTGTTGCTACTGACACAGGTAACTTTGTCATTTATCAGATTTGAAGTTTTCAAGGTGGTAAACTTCTGTCACCACGGCAAGGCGCATTGTCAGGTTGCGGATGGAGCAACAACCTCCAATATGGAGGGTAGCTGTGAATATATTGAATAAGTAATTGCATACAGCCGACAGGGATTGGTCTTCCAGCTTGGGGGTTTGGCGAGGTGCCAACTCCTCACTGCAAAAACTGGCCTTGTTACAAAATAATACAATTGTCTTGGTACAAGGAATGTAAGGAGCCTGTATGGGCGAGAGTCACTTATGACAGTAGCCAGTGCATTAGAAAAGTTTAAATTAGATTTAGTGTGTGTACAGGAGCCTATGTGGGACAAAGGGGGCATGATAAAGAGCACGGGCTTATACTTTTTCTATGGAAAAGGAAACAAAAATCATCAACTGGAAAAAGGATTTTTTGTACACCACAGCATAGTATCAGGAGTTGAGAGAGCAGAGTTTGTTACTGATAGGATGTCATTTATAGTTCTGAGAGGTCGCTTGTGTAATGCCATTGTTTTGAATGTGTATGCACCAACTTAGGAGAGAAGTTCTGATTCAAAAGAAGGATTTTATGAGGAATTAGAGCAGGTTTTCAATCACTTTCCCGAACACCATGTGTAAATTGCATTAGGTCTTGATGCAAAATTGAGAATAGGAGATATTTTCAAACTGACAATTAGGACTTAACAATATGGTGGACAGCCAAGTGGAGGTTCATTTTAATGCTCAGTGTTTGGCAGATAAAATAATAATAAGCCATGTCACTGAATGTAAGTGTTGCTTGAATTTGAAAAGAGAACTCAAAGAAATACAAGAAGAACTTAGCTCAGCTAAATCAATCATTGAATTGTTACAAAAAGAAAGTGGTGCAAAAGAACATGAAGGTTATGGAGCAATAGAACCTCGGAACTTAATCCAATGTAATTAATTAAATGCAGGAAAAACCACAGAAAATGAGTGGATTGAAGTAATCCCAAGCCGATACAGAAGAACAAAACAGGTAAAAATAGATCCCGGTAAATGGCAAGTAGATATTGAAAACCATTACGAGGTGCTAGAAAACCTACAGGAGCCAACCGAGATAGTCGATGGTCTAAAATTAAGGAAGATACGAGGTGTGACAAATGTACGCAGGAGGAACCTAACAGAGAAGGACCATAAAGTCATCTTGATAGGGGATAACCTTGCTAGAAACTGTGCAGAAAAAAAATCAAACTATCTTGGAAATGCTTATGAAGTAACAGGTTATGTTCACCCTAGCACAGGCCTGGAAGTGATTACAAACTCAGCAAAGAAAGAAATTGCCCATATGATGCAAAAAGATGTGGCGATAGTGTGTGAAGGTGCGAATAATATAAGTAAAAATGAATAGATCAGAGGGCTCAAATCTGTAACACAATTCGTGCAAAATTGAAGAAACACAAATGTGATTATCATGAAGGTCTCTCACAGGTTCAACCTAGAAGAATCATCGTGTGTGAATAAAGAAATAAAGGTACTTCATAGAAAACTAAAAAAAAAAAACGAAGAGATACAACCATACAGAAGTTATGGACATGAGTGCAAATAGGGATCACTATACAAAACATGGACTTCATATGAATAAGACAGGAAAGGACTGGCTTACAAGGAGAACAGTGGATACCATCAACAAATTATTTGCAAACCAGAAGCTAGCTCCCATTACCCTTGAATGGAAAGAAAGTTCAGTGAAGAGGAACCAACCAGAAACCACGGGGTACAAGGAAAGTGACTCCAGAATAGAGCAACAAGAAGTGTGAACATCAAGTAGAATACGAAAACAACCAGGGGAAATGGATACATTTTTATGGTCAACACAATAGTAGGAGGATGTGAAGGCAAAAAGACGGATGAAAAACAGGTTACAATTGGTATAAGCCTCAATGCTGTTCATCAAAACATTAAAGCTTATGGGGAAAATGTGAAAAGTTAGAAATTTTACTTGAAACTGAGATAAACAATGCTGAAGTATTATGTTTTGCTGAACATTGGTTAAATTGTCACAAAATACATGCCATAAACATTAACAATTTTACACTAGCCAATGCCTTCTGTTAAAAAAATAGTGACCACAGCAGATCATGTATTTTTGTAAAACAGGGTGTAATGACCAAAGAGTTAAATTCCTTAAATGAACTTGGGGAGGAAAAGAGTTTTGAACTGTCAGTAATTGAATTAGTAGGGTATGCAATTATTGTAATATGCATCTATAGGAGTCCTGATGGAAAAATTGATACATTCTTTAATAAATTAGAGATGATTATAAAGAAACTAATAGTGAAACATAAAACTTTAATTATGTGTGGAGACTGGAATATAAATTTCCTCCAAACTAGCCCACATACAAGGGATTTGAATAATTTGCTTCTGCGGTATAATCTAAAACATACTGTAAATATCCCAACCAGAATTATAAAAACTACAGCAACACTATTGGATGCTGTGATAACAAATGAGAAGAAGTCTATAAACTCCTTAAGAGTTATGGATTTACTCTTATCAGACCATTATGCACAAATTATATCTATTTCAATACCAGAATTCAGTAATACACCATATAGAATTAAAAAAAAGACAATTTAGTGAAGCTAATGTTCAGGAATTTCTTCATTTATTAAATCAAGTTACTTGGCAATTAGTTTATGTAGAATCAGATGTTAATGCAAAATTTAGTACCTTCATGGATGTACTTCTTCATTGTTATAATAATGCATTTCCAATTAAAACAGTACATATGAGAGATACAATCAAAAATAAATGTATTACTCAAGGAACCAAAATTTCCAGCAAAAGAATGCAGCTACTAGACAATCAAAGGAAGATGACATTTATGAAAAAGAAGGATTTGGAATATATAGAGCAGTGTAGAAAAATATACATAAGGGTAATACAAGAAGCAAAGAGAAGGGAAAATAATAATTATATAAATAGTTCCAAACATAAATCAAAAGCAGCATGGCAAATAATAAACAAAGAACTTGGAAAATCATTTATAAATAACAAGAATATCGAATTAAAATGGGGAAAAAATAAAATATCAAATCCTAGAGCTATTGCAGAGTTATTCAAATCATATTTTGTTGGAATTATAGAGAAATTGAAAGACCAAAATAGTGGAGCACATACAACTTATAATAAGACATATTTAAAAATAAATACATGCCCACAAACAAGGTTCATTAATCCAGTATCAGAAAACGAAGGAGAGAAGGTGGTAAAGAATCTTAAAGGTAAATGTTCATCGGGGTTTGACAGTGTAACAGACTCCATTGTAAAGAAATGTGTGCAATTTATACAGAAACCACTAGCCGATATCTGTAATACTTCATTTGCATCAGGCATTTTCCCAGCAATACTAAAAATAGCAACAGTAAAATCCTTGCATAAAAAGGGGAATACAGGAGGAGTTCAAAACTTTAGACCCATATCTCTCTTATTAGTCTTCTCAAAGATTATAGAAAAGTTAATGTATAGTAGATTGATGTCATTTGTTACAAAAAATAATATTCTAAATGACATTCAACATGGTTTCCATGAGGGTAAATCAACAGAAACGGCAACCCATGCTTTTCTCGAAAATATTCAAAAAGCCATAGAAAAAAAAGATAAATCTTATTGGAATTTTCTTTGATTTATCAAAAGTGTACGATGTACTAGACCATAAAATTTTGCTTTTTAAATTGGATGCTTATGGAATAAGAGGTCTTGTGAATTGGTGGTTTAAATCATATTTATGCAACCGGAAACAGTAAGTTGAAATAAGTTATATGGAAAATACTAGTCGGATTTCAGAAACGTTTACATCAACTTTAAAAGAAGCGAAAGGTGGAGTCCTTTAGGGCTCGGTTCTCAGCCCAGTTTTGTTTCTGTTATATATAAATGACCTTCCCATTAACATACAAAGAGGAAGAACAGCCCTGTTTGCTGATGATATGCATATACAGATAGAGGCCACAAATGCAAATATTTTAAATGAAACAATAAAAGAAGTTATGCAACAATTATAAAGTTGGTTTTACTTAAATAAGCTTGGAATAAACCATGATAAAACCATTGCGATATCATTCCATGCTTGGCAGAATAAAAGTAACTTAAAACCTGAAACTGTATTTCAAGACACGGACATTAAATATAAAAATGAAAAAAAAAAAAAATGTTGGTTTATATCTTACCGATGATGTAAAATGGGATGTGCACATAAAACATGTGTGTAACATATTAAACAAAAACTAATACGTAATTCATTCACTTAAAAACGTTACAAGTGTAAATACTTTGAGAAGTATATATTTTGCAAACTTTCACTTGCATCTGAAATACAGTATTCTTTTCTGGGGAGGCAATTCACAAAGTACAAAAGTTTTTAAATTGCAAAAGGTTGTGAGATTAATTTGTAATGTTAAAAGAAAGATGTTCTGTACAGAATTATTCAGGACACTGAATATACTGCCAGTGCCATGTGTGTATATATAATGGAAATGGTGTACTACATTAAAGTAAATAATAAAGGGTTAAAACAAAATTTGGCCATACATGATTATGAGACACGACATAGATCAGATTTTCAAACACAGTTTTGTAGAACTGATATTTTTAAAAAGAGTGTAATTAATTTGGAGACAAAATTATATAATAAGCTTCCAAATTATTTGAAAAACTTAGAGAATTTAAAACCTTTTAAAAAACAACTTAAAGCCTTTTTATTACAACAGACCTTTTACTTAGTGGATGAATATTTATCCTACGTGCAGGCACCCTGAAAGGGAATTTTACAGAAAAGTATGGTATTTGCAATCAAATTACTAATAAAACTAGCAATGCATGGATGATATAAATTTTTTAGTTAATAGAGAAAATTTTAAAGTTTTAATTTATTGATATTACTTTTGGTGCAAATGTGGACAAAGAGAAATTGTTAAGTGTATGGAGTGAAAAAACACGTGTGTGTGATTATGTTAAATGTGTAGAAGTACTTCACTTCTGGAGAGGTATGATAAATGGGTAACAAGTATGAAGAGTAATATGAATGTTTATCTGTATTAGCAGAAAGAAATTGTATGTTTTTTTACTGTATATGAATCATAAGTGTTATGTATATGAATTGCATTAGCTAAATAGAAGTATAAAAACTTAGTATAAGAAATGATGGATGTGTCCTATACACATTGTTGTCAAAAGGATGAAATAAATTGAAACAGGAGTCTACATCAGGATAGTAATGACAATGGTGTTAGAACAGTAAACTTTGCCACACCAAAAAAATCTCAGGAGATGGCATTTGAGTATATTTGAAGGATGATCTTACAGGGGGAGTTGAACATGATACTGATCACTACCTGGTGGTTGCAAAAGTTAGGGAAAGACTGGCAGTAGGTAAACAAGTGGCACAGATGTTGAGGTGGAAAGATTTAATCTAAGGAAGGTAGGTGAGCCGGCATTAGGAAAGAGTATCAGATTAAGATCTCAAACAGGTGTGCAGCTTTGGAGACCTTCAATGACAGCAAAAACAGAAATTGGGCTCGGGAAAACATTAAACAGAACATCAAAACTTCAGCTAAAGACATATTAGGTCTGTATTAATTGAAGCAGCAAAAAACCATAGTTTGATGAAGAATGTTCACAGTTTATAGAACAAAGGAAGCAGTCTAAAATACAGTAATTACAGGATCCAAACCAAAGCAATATAGATAATCCAAACAGTGCATGATGTGCAGCTAGTAGACATTTCAGGAACACAAAGAAGAAATATCTGGAGCTAAAATTGATGAACCTGAAACTAACAGTAAGATCAAAAAGATCAGAGACTTGCATAGGTGTGTCAGCAGCTTTAAGAAGGGTTACCAGCCACAACTAAATGTAGTAAAGAATGAAAAGGGTGATTGGTTACAGACTCCCACAGTATTGTGGCTATGTGGAGGAACAATTTTTCTCATCTATTGAATGTACATGGGGTTAATGATATCAGGCAGACAGTAATACATACAGCAGAGCCACTAGTGCCTCAGCCCAGTACTTTTGAGGTTGAAATGGCTATTGCATAGCTAAAAAGACACAAATCACCACAAGCTGGTCAAATTCCAGCAGAACTGATTAAAGCAGGCGGTAGGACAATTCGCTCTGAGATCCATAACTTACTAATTCTATTTTGAAAAAGGAGGAATTTCCTGAGGAATGGAAGGAGTCAACCATTGTACCTAGGGTGATAAAACAGACTGTAGTAATTATACAGGCATATCACTTTTGTCAACTACATACAAAATTTTACCCAACATCCACCTGTCAAGGTTAACTCCATATACTGAAGAAATTACTGGCGAGGGATTTTGACACAACATGTTAACTACTGACCATATATTCTGCATTCATCAAATATTTGAGAAAAAAATGGGAATACACTGAAGCAGTGCATCAGCTATTTTTAGACAGACTTCAAGAAAGTTTATGATTCAGTTTAGAGGGAGGTCTTGTATAATAATCTCATTGAGTCTGGTATCCAAGTGAAATTGGTAAGGCTAATAAAAATGTGTCTTAATGAAACCTATGGCAGAGTCCAGGTAGGCAAACATTTGTCTAACATGTTTCCTATTAAGAATGGTTTGAAACACGGAGATGCTTTATCACCACTGCTTTAGAGTATGCCATTAGCAGGGTTCAGGTAAACCAGAATGGCTTGAAATTAAATGGTACACATCAGCTCCTTCTTTATGCTGATAATGTCAATATACAGCCAGTAGCGTACCAATTATAAACAAAAACACAGAAGTTTTAGTAGCTGCTAGTAAGGATATTGGACTAGAAGTAAATGCTGATAAAACTAAGTACATGGTCATGTCTCAAGATCAGAATGCAGGATGAAGTCACAACATAAAGATTGATAATAGTTCCTTTGAAAGTGTGGTTGAGTTCAAATATTTGGGAACAATCCTAACAAACCAATCAAAATTCTGTTCAGGAATAAATTGGGACAAGCTGAAGTCAGCGAATGCTTGCTACCATTCGGTGAAGAATCTTGTGTTTTCCAGTTTGCTATCTAAAAATATAAAGATTAAGACATACAGAACTATAATTTTGCCTGTTGTTTTGCTGGGGTGTGCAACCTCGTCACTCACATTGAGGGAGGTACATAGGTTTAGGGTGTTGAAGAGAATATGGGCCTAAGAGGGACAAGGTAACAGGGGAGCAGAGAAAACTACAAAACAGGAGCTGACTGATCTGTACTCCTCACCAAATATTATTTGGGTGATCATAGCAAGAAAAATGAAATGGGTGGGCCATGTAGCACTTATGGGGGACAGAAGAGGTGTATACAGGGTTTTGATGGGGAAACCAGAGAGACAGAGACCACTTGGAAGACCATAGTGTAAACAGGAGGATAATATTAAGATGGGTCTTCAGGAAGTGGGATGGGAGGGGGAGGCATGGACTCGATTAATCTGCATCGCAATAGGAACACAAGGCAGGCTCCTGTAAATGTGGTAATGAACCTTCAGGTTCTATACTATGCGTGGAGTTTCTTGACTGGCTGAGAATGGGTTAGCTTCTCAAGAACAAGACTCTGCTCCATGGAGTAATTAAGTAAATGAGGTCATAAACCTAAGATTATGATCTTATGGTTTACAACAACACATAATTTGGTAGACTGTTACCATCATCTCAGATGTCTTTTTGCACAGACAGACAGCAGGTTGCTCCAAAATTTTGCAAAGCACTTATCAAACTACAATGGTGATGACACAAATTCTATTATTATTCCATCAATTAAATTTGGTCAAAAAGGGGTGCAATCTGTGGTCTATATCACATAAAACATTTCAGTAGATTTCAATCTGTCAGTGTAAGAATACTGCCCTGTTAGAGGAACCTGCTGAAATTAAGGGTACAGCGGTGTGTGCAAGAGTGTGGAGAGACCAAGTGAAGGAAAGATATAAAGAACACAGAAGAGAATAAGGAGACAGATAGAGGAGGAATCAAGGGAGGGTACAGAGATTGAGAAGCCTTTGTCATATGACACATACTGCAGAATTTGTGTACACATGCAGACACACATGTCATATGAATGTACACATGCACCTGTGCATATGCACAAAAGAAAGTACCCACCAGTTGACAGCTGCAGATTTTTTGTCTGTGCAGAAGTTGCCACTAAGACTCAGTATCTCCATGTCTGGGAACGTTCCTTTCACAAATCCCAGTGCCACTTCTGTACCCTGCAGAAAAATTGAGATGGTGAAGTCCACAGCCACTGCAGCCTAACACTTGTGATCACTAACTTTGGGTTTTAACCCTTTAATTGTTTTAGGCTTAGTATTACATGAGACATGGGAAGTGCCTCACTGACTTTTATGTAATACTGTACTTTGTTCTAATCTATTACTTAGAACATCTGCCTGTTTTTGCCATATTTAATTTTGAGGAAGAACTCTGACAGATGCTGCACTATAGGAGAAGAGTTGAAACTATATACATATTTTGGTTTGCTTTAACCACTCAGTGGTTGAAAAGTCTATTTTTATATCCAGCATGCTCTGATTTTTCGAGGATTCTAGATTCTGACTGGTGTTCTCTGGGTGTCAACACATTAAATCAATTTGCAATGGACCCCACAAGACTGTGTAATACTCACTTGTATATACAGCATATGAATGTGGTAAATATGTACTGGTATAGAGGATACACTAAAATTGGCATTTCTACCAAACCTCAATTTTTATGTTGTGCAATTAAAATACTTCACACATAATGTGTATCAGCAAGCAGATTCGTAAGAGGCAAGCAGTGTGATGCATTGTGTTTTGTCTTCTCCCTTTCAAAATTGGATTTCATATGCCCTGAAAACTGGCAGGTTAAACTGCTCTCAACCAATGGTAAAGTTTGTGAAGATAAACACCTGCCGTGACTGCTGTGTTCTGTTGTCAAATAAAGACAATTACAACAAATAACTACAGTCATAAAAAAAGGCATGACAGATGCACTGTAATTAATGGATCTGTGTAAAAGAAAACATAACAGTCAGCAGTATATCAGTTAGTGATACCACCCAACATGTAATGGTACAGGGCAGGCTGAAGAAATTAACACCAAAGCTGCTGCAAAAAACTTCACCAAAGAAGCAACGGCAGCACTTAACAAAAGTTTCAGCTCCTTTCCTGCATACTACATTCAGCACATAAGGACCACACACAGAATATATTAATCAAATCTCCCACATTTGATATGGTGAGTTAATTCGAGCGCCTGAAGGCTTTTTCTATTTGCGTCCGCGCACCAAAACATTGATTGCCCAAGCGCTACTTTCAGAATGGTAAATGCTAGTGGTGTGCTGTTATGTCAGAACCCTTGCTGTAAGTGCAACAACACTTCAATAAATAGAGCTACTACATTTTTCTTATGACTACTGAATGACTTACCTTACTTTGAAATTACTCACCTTGGAGAGCATATTCATTCCCATAGCATCACCTGTTTTGGCTACAAAGCGGATAAATAAATGGCGACCAGCAACACGGATGTGAATCTTCGAGAGGCGAGCAAAACGACTAGTGGAGTTAAAACTTTCTTGAATTGCTTCGAAGTTCTGAGACTCCTGCATCCACAGCATGGCCGCACTGCAACAGACACAGGGAAACAACAGGACCTTAAAATGACCTGTATGGGCATAAAGGTGTCTTACTAGCCTTGGCCTCCTACTGGAGGTATAACAACAGTCTTTCTTAACCTATGGCACTATACACAGGAAAGTACTGAGCTTACCACCCCACCACTTTTCCCTCAGAGAAACAACTTCCACTAAACAATGGAAAAATTGGGTGGGATTGAAAGCCAGCCTGGATGCAGCAGCAAACAGAAAATCCCCCCCTCCTCTCCAAATCTAGGAATCAAACCCTGATTCCCTGGTCATATAGTGTTTCACCTAGTCCGTATGTTGGTAGGGTAACCTGATCTTTTAATTATACTAAAGTAGAAGTATTTGTATACCCATACACACTTTCAGCAATACAAAACAGTGTGTATAACCAGAAGTGATCATACCTAGCTCTGCTGATGTTAGGAAATCGAACAACAGGTCCACGGGTCATGCCATCAGCAACAATGCGGGAGCTCACACCACAACGCATGAGAGCACGGCTGCCCCTGTTGGTGCTAGCCACAAGGCACCCTTCCGTAGTGGCAAGTGGCACATGGACAAGACATCCATCCAGCAGAAGGGGGCCTGCCACCCCAACAGGTACAGGCATGTAACCAATCACATTCTCACAACAAGCACCCATCACCTGCAATATCAAATCTAGTGAGACCACAGCACATCTTGTCAAAATTCTCATTTTATTTTAGTCCAGTCTCATTAACCTTTTCGATACTGGTGCTGCCAAATGCAAACACACGTACGAAAACACCCCTAGAAATTAATTTTTTATATTCAGGTAGCAGGAACATTTTCTGCATTTTCAAGAAATGCTGCATAATCTCCGTTCTCTTTTTGACAGAACGTTGTTTATTTCATAAATTTACCTTTCTTATGTTCAAATAATAAATTCTTTTTAAAAATGCCACAATTTAAATATGCACCCCTGTAGGATAAATGTTACAACTCACTGCCTGCAGATTCATCACACAGTTTTCTTCCTACTCCACCATTCACAGAATAACTCTCATCCTTCTTGTTCTTACAGGTTCTCACCTTCAAAAAATTATGATCAATCAAATTCTGTTTTGGTCCTATTCCAACAGTGTGAGCTTCCTCTACGTGTGACAGTGAGCTTCTCATCACGCCCCTATATTTAATTCTCACCCCACTACTACAATTATATTACTCACCTTGGAATAATCATAATGTTGATATGGCAGATGGGTCAAGGCATCGTTTAGTTTGGCAGTTTTGTTCAGGAATTTGCGTCTTATGCAAACACCTCTTTCTGGATTTCCCACCGCTTTCTCCAGTTGGTGGCTAGGAATGTGGCCATGAGTAATGAGCATCATAACTTCTGAGTCTGTCAAGGCACGTCCTCCAGCCTGCAAGAACCTCACATGAGCAAAGACATGCAGATACCTTGAACACCCCCCCACCCCTCCCCAGTCACTTCCTCTTGTGTCCAATATTCTTATCAGCATCCTGTTTTTATACACCCTCCTTCTATGTTCTTCCATTTATATCAGAGACAAAGTTACAAACCCATTAATTAATAAACATGTAAAATCAAAGTCTTGAATGTATGGGTTTTCAGACCAAACACAGAAAAATAAAATATTCTGAACAAATGACAGGAAGTTTACTGTTAATTCAGTTCAAGTGTAATTTTAGCAGCCATATGTTGCATTGCACAGTGAACCTGGTGAACAATGAATTTTCCAGTACAGTCACTGTTACTTCCAAATTAAAATAATGGCCACTAACCCTGTAATAGTAAGATATTTAAATTTTGTGTCTCCAAACAAAAAAATTACCCATTCATATGGTTCACAATATTTACCCAAATATGGAATGGAAATTATTTTCCTAAATCATCACCAGAAACCTGCGGTGGTTGCCTTATAATTATGCATAAAGTTAACCATATTTGTATATACGTACATTTTCCTGAAAACTGAGGAGTATGAAGGGTGGTCATCTCCTATTTGGGTAAGAATGGTATCTATTGAGAAACTGGATGGGACCAGCTGAGTAGCTCTGGAGGGAGGCAATCATGGTGTACTGTATCTGTTGGCATTTGGACTGTGACTTTGGATATGCTGTATTCTCAGTGTACTCAGTTTTATATCACCAAACAAACACAATATTAATTGTAAGTAAATATTAAAGGTGTATCTCCAACATGTTTTGGTACAAGTGTGCTATCTTCAGGGAGAACAAAATGCCTGTTTTAAAACCATTTGCCAATGATATGCAGTTACTTACAAGGTTCTTTAGTCTGTAGCAGCTTCACTGTTGATGCTGGTTAAGTATGAAAGGCACAACTAGTACACGTCTTTAATAACTTATGGTTAAAATATGATTAAAGCATTTCTTACATAGTTAAATATGTCACATACAAAGTAAAATTATTGTTACTGTGTTTGGTAGTGAAAACATTTAGTCACGTGACCACATGACTAGACGTTTCCACTACCAAATGTAATAACAATAATTTTATTTTGAAAGTTGCCCATGGATCAATAAACTTCTGCCATCATTCTATAAGCAGTAACTAGCCCTAACAGTGTAGTTGAGACTGCATCTCTTGGTACTGCAGCATATTGTACTGACTGTAGCAGTCTAATGAGACTTGGTACTGCAACCTACTGTATCTGCTGTAGCAATGCCAAGAGTCTAAGTCCCCTGGTATTGCAACCTGCTGTATCTGCTGTAGCAGTCTAATGAGACCTAGTCCCTTGTTACTGCAACCTACTGTATCTGCTGTAGCAATGCCGAGGGTCTAAGTCCCCTGGTACTGCAACCTGCTGTATCTGCTGTAGCAGTGCAAAGAGACTAATTCCCCTGGTACTGCTACCTGCCGTACCAGCAGTAGCAGTGTCATGAGACTAAGTCCCTTGGTACTGTAGCATATTGTACCAGCTGTAGCAGTGCAGAAACTCTGTGGTACTGCAGTATACTGTACCAGCTGCAGCAATGTAGTGAAACTGAGTCTCCTGGCACTGCAGCCCACTGTGTCTGCTGTGGCAGTGCAGCAAGACTAAGTCCCTTAATAAAGCAGCCTACTGTGCCAGCTGTTGCAGTGTGGTGATACTGAGTTCCATGGTTCTGTACCCTACTGTACCACAGAAATATGAAGCATCAGTGGAATGGTAAATGGCAAGGGAAAACTTGGGTGTATAAAGAAATAACTTGACTCAGAGCTGCTTGTTTACGAGAAACCCCACAGATACTACCCTGGGCATATGCAGTGAGAAGCTAGCCAGTAACTAAGCTATGGCATGTATAAACTGTAACTGACTCTTGTGGTACTGAAATCTGTAGATGTAAGACTAACACAAAACCTTTCAATGGACATAATTCTCAGCCACTTACATTGGCATCTCACCTTTGTAACATTAACATCTATCTTCATCATCCAAGTTATTACTTTCCACAATGTTTATACAGTAAATACTGTAATAATCATTCCCTTCCCACCCAACATCTATGTCTACCCTAAAGTAATCTGTCTACAACAAATACAGCCTTATCCTGAAGGCTCACAATCTGACTCCTTGTATCTTCACCTCAGACTGATAGATTGCAAGGCACTCCTCAACACTTCTGTCCTCAGTGGGAGGTTCCAAGAGTGGGGTCAACACATCACTGCTCTCCTCTTCCAGCAACCCACACACAGAAGTCTGAGTAATGGGCTCATCTTGATCTGTCTGCACACTCTTGTGCTCAGTGGGAACAATAACAGCGTCCTCAGCTTGATGGTCACTCACCTCCACCCAACCTTCCGTAGCCAACACTCCTGCACACAAAAGAGTGAAAGGGTTAACCAACTGGGCTATGTTAACAGATGTTCACTAAATTTTGATTTAAATGAACCTCAGAAATCTAAAACTTGATTTCATCCAATGTAAACGAGAGTTGGGGAGAGAGGGGCATGTTTGAGCATTTTAAATCATATGGTTATTTTGAAAATTTTCAGAGAATCACCACTACTGTGATGAGGGAGAACTATAAGACTTTCTTGTCACACACAGACTGCAATCCAGTTGCACCATTTCTCTGGATATGATGTGACTGTTCTTCATTTTGAGGTATAAATATTAATTTGGTTGCTGTCACTCGTAGGCTAGCAGTATTTTCTCGAAGTATTCTGTGAAAACTTCCTGCACAGTGTTGAAAAGGCAAGTCCTTAAGCTACCATTCACATGCTTCAGGAAGATGATAAGCATAACCAGTGAACTGTAATGGTATGTAATAAAATCTTGTGACATAAAGGGCATGTATGAACAAAAAAAGAAGGGGGAGGAGGGGGGCAAATTTCAATGGCAGTAATGTCATACTGCATTTATGGATCATAGTATATCTTGTGGATATATCCTGTAATGAGGGACAAAAACTGAAAGAGATAATTCTATTTAAAACTGTAGAACAAAGCAAGATACAGAACCAATTATTCTCAACTACTAAAAGTAACGAAATATGTCAACATTGTCAATGAATGGACAGGCTCTAGTCACATGGTGTATATGGTTGCTGTTGGCTATTTTCCCCATTTTAGCAAAATATTCCTTGTCATTTTTTCCATCACACTGCACACATCACCTACAGTCTTTTGATGTTGTTGTCACAGAGCATTTTAAGGCAGAATACACTGTTGCACAAAATGACTGGATGATGGCAGATTCTGGAAAAAAAAATACTGTAGCCATCACCTCACAAGTATAATCGCTTCTGCACATTCAGTTTCAGTTTTCATAAAGAATGCATAAAGAATGGCTGGGTTTGAAAATAATGGGATGTGTCCATTTTCAAGAAATGCTTTTAGTGATGAAGATTTTAAAGTGGCATCTGCTGTATGTGGTAGGAGTAATGAACTCTCTGTTCTAACAGCACAGTCAAGGGGCTTGACATCATCATAAGCAGACAGCTCTTTGGAAAAGAAAGTGACTCCACAACAGTTTCATCCATATCCAAGGGCTGCACCCAGAGTAAGCACTGATGGTGAATGGGTGCAAGGAAATCAAGAATTCTGACTCTGACATCTGAGAAAGAATATCTTCAGGATCTTGCTGCCAAGAGAAGACCAAGTGGGACTCTCAATACCACACCTAGCAAGGAAGTCAAAACGTGTATTGCAAAACTGTATTAACAGACTCCAAAACGTCGGATTCAGATATTGCCTCCCATTAAACAGACGAATTTACAGAGGAAGATGACTGTGATGAAATGGACTGCTTTACCCAGTCAATTAAGCCAAATGATTTTCTGCTGCTAAACTCAGCAACGACGAAGACAGTGAAGTATTCTGTTCAGCTGATCCAGCAATTTGGGTCTGATGGTTATAGCACCAGATTTTTGAAGCAGCAGCTCACATGTTGGACACTTTTTTTCCCCCAGAAATTGAAGACAATGCAGTAACAGATCCTGCTGACATTGTGTTGAAGTTACCACATTCAGTGGTTTCAGGAAGCAACTGCAGAACAGTCACTATGATTTTTGGCATGAACTTGTCAGGTTATAATGTTAAGCAAGATTGATGTTTCTGAAGATGAGTGTCAACGTTTCTGTCATTTGAAGCGAAATGTCAAACAGTACTTTATAATACTCTAACTTTACATGTGATTGTCACATAACAACATATTTCTTCAACAGACTAATACATTTTATTGTGTAACACTTGACTTTTCTGTTGAAAATTGTGAATGTTCAAAGGTGCCCCCTGGGTTGGGCACCTTTCAACACAATACAGGGGCTACTAGAATGGGTTTTGTATTAAAGATGAGCAGACATGGGGAGTTCACATACTACTTAACAACAGAGGAAATATCATAGTGTACATTGCTTTTTGTTGCAATAATCTATACTATTTAGTTTATTTACAATATAAGCATTTCAAAAAAATGTTCAAATGTGTACCACTCTCTCCCCTACTTTATGTTATTACAAAGGTAATTATAGCATTTTCAACATTAAAAATTGAGTATTTACCCTACAGTCTATTATGTTCAATCATGCCAGCCCACAGAAAATAAAATGTTCTGTTTCTAATATTGCACGGTGTTATGTAATGCACATATGCATTTATGTGTACAACTGTAGAAAATGACTTCACAGCCTTAACAGTATATGGTGCTATCCAAAAGTTCCTGAAATGTATGAGAGAGAAAAAAAAGCAGACACACAAAAAGTCCCCATCACTACCACACCCTTGGGAGCGTACACATCGATCCGAACGTTTCTGCCACAATCGGAAGCTCTGCTGGAAATCATTTTGTGTCATGTCTTCAGCACCTTCTGCTCTTTGGCCTGGATCTCCTCTATGGTGTCAAATCTTCACATCTTCATCTTAATTTCCATCTTGGGAAAGAGAAGGAAGAATTCACAGGGGGCTAAATCAGGAAAGAAGGGGGTGGCAGACAATGATGAAAAAAAGCAGATCAGCATTAACTTCACATTGCTTTTCACTTGCTACACTTTCTTCGGCCAGGGTGAAAATGGACACTTCCACTGGAACAACTGCTATTTTGTTTCAGGGTCATACCCATAAATCCAACCTGCATCACCAGCTACGACCTTGGAGGGGTGTCTGGGTCATTTCTGATCTGCTTCTTAAGTTCCATGATGACTTCCAGCTGATGTTGCTTCTGGTTGTCAGTCAGCAGCCTTGGCACGAATTTTGCAGCAGTCTGCTTCATGTTGAGTTCATCCAACAAAATGCCCTGGAATGTCCTGTACGACAGTCCCAGTGCAAACGACATGAATCATTTGCATACCATTCTTGCAGATAACCTCAAGCACTTTTGTAACATTTTCTGGCATTGTACAGATTGTAGGTTGTCCAGAATGGTCATCTTGGTCAACTGACATTCAGCCACTTTTAAGCCTGTTAAACAAGTTGCAGGTTTGCATCTGCCCCAAAGCGTCATCATCATATCCCTGTTCAAGCAGTTTGTGTGTTTTTGACGTACTCTTGCCAAGTTTGAAGAAACTTGATGCAAACACGCTGCTCCTTCATGTCCACAATTGCAATGAAAAAAAATCGCAAAACGTCACAAACATGACACTATAAAAACGCGTATATCAAACAAATGTGTGCACTCAGCACTAAGCCACGAAGCACACTTGTTCACAAACGACACATGCTGCTCTACCAGATGCCACTAGTCCGCATTAAAACCAGTTCCTGTGCAATGTTCAAATTTTGGGAATTTCTGGATAGTACTTCATACCTTCTGGGACATCATGCTGCATAGTCTGTTAAACTCCACCAACAGTTTAGAGGACCCTGCTGTCTCCATCAACAGGGTAGATGAATAAGTCCAATATATTTATAAATTGATCATATTCATAGACACCTCCATAAGACTAAGTATTGTACTCTTACGTAACAATAACCATATACACTGCAAAATAAATATTTTGTTACAGGGACACACATTTTAGACCAACTGATACACACTATAGCAGAGGTTGCCAAACAGTTGATAGCGGCCGCTTTCTGTCTCTATGAAAATTTATTTGCTGTCTCAGAACAAATGAACATGGAAACAGCATGCAGGATGAGTTATTCAGGCAATGGCACCAGTCACTCACCCCAAAAGTAGTTAACACCATGCAGAACAGCAGCAGGTACATGTAAGCAGGTTATGAGAGTGTGAAGTTGCAGTCAAAATACTGTGATTTTAATAAACTTGATATAAATTTTGGTTTTATGATTAGTACCCTTACTGAGCATATGGGCATCTAAAAGATGGCCACTCTACCATTTTCATGGACTATGGGAGCATAATTTCTTTCTTATGTGACAAATATGTATGTGTGTTATGCTATGCTAGTGTTGGTCTGGCTAAGAAGGGGAATTTAAAGACATTTGTCAAGCCTAAATAGCAAATATGATCTTGAGTTTCCACCCAAAATTGAAATAAGGAAGAATAAAGTGAAGTCAAAGTTCACTTGGGAGCCCAATAGCTTATGTTTGCTAAGCCTATTATGCAGTCACAAGCAGCAACTGAAGCATTCTTGTGTATGGCAAATATTTTAATGAGGAATAAGAAGCCTCTTCAAGATGGAGAAATAGTGAAGCAAACTTTCCTTGATGCTGGAAACGTTTTACTCGAAGAATTGAAGAATACAGATGAAATCATGCAAACAACTAAAGGCATGCCTCTATCTCGCCAAACTGTGATGAGGCGGGTGGCAGAAAGGGATGAACTGAAAAAATGTACATCAACAACTGTTATTATTTTTCCTTACAGTTCAATGAGTCAACTGATTGATATAGTGGACACTTCTCAAAAATTGTGTTCATAAGACTGGTATTCCCTGGTATTATCCACAATGAGGAGTTTTTAACTAGGATTCCCATGAAAGAAACTACTAAAGGTGAGATCATTTACCCACAGTTTGTTAGTTTGCTACAGAAACAAACCTTCATCTTTGGAAACTTGTGTGCATTGCTACCAATGGGGACCCAGCCATGGCTGTAGGAAAAATGGGTTTCTTGCACTTTGCCAAAAAAAAAAAATCCATTGTGTTATACATCAGAATGCACTGTGCTGATGTTATGGATATTGTTGCCAAAACAGTTACCTCAGTTCATGCAAGAAGTGTAGGAGAAGACTTTTCTGAATTCAGCTAGACAAAAATGGGGCTAAGTACAAAGACCTACTTTGTATAATTATGTCAGGTAGCTTATTAGAAAGATTCCAGTCCCTGTAGCCTGAAATAATTAAGTACCCAGTTAATTGGAGAAAGAAAATCTCAGGTGGAGGATGCATCATGTTTGCTAAAGTTAGCTTTTGTAACAGGTTTAAGAGCTCAGTGCAATGCACTCAACCTTGAATGTCAAGAGAAGGATAAAATTAGAACCAAGGTAATTCCTTAAATGTATCAAACCAACATGGCAGTCTCTAAAATCACAGCTTGCAAAGTAAATTTTGATGAACTTCCCTAATTTATAAAACTCTGTAGAAAAGAACTAGAGAAGAGATTTCAGGACATTAAACAGCTTGAGCCAATCTTCGTGTTTACACAATTTCCATTTGCTGAAGTTGACACTGAAAAAATTTCAGCAACTGTCTCCTCTATGTTCAACACAAATGTGTCAGATTTGGAGGAAGAAATACTGAAGCTCCAGTGTGATACTCCCCTAAAAGCCAGAGCTCCTGAGAAAAATTTATGGAATATACTCTATGAAGAACAGTACCCAGACATGCAATCACTAGCTCATCACTAGATAGAATCTTCTGTATCAACCTACCTCTGTGAAGAAGCATTCTCCCAGAAGAAGATACCAAAGCCATTTGACTGATGAACATTTAAAATACTGCCTCCACTTGTGCCAAAGTAATTATGAACCCTCTTTCAATAAGTTACTGCAAGATAAGCAGTGTCATGTATCAACTTTGCAATAGGAAGTTTCATGAAAAACACCTGTTAATTAAGGTGAACAGTTTTAGTTTGAAAATATCAATTTTTAATAAATGAAACAATTGAACTTTAATATGTTTAATGTTATAAAGCTATTTTACATTTCTTCACCTAGTTGACCTAATATTTATACAATATGTACTATGGTGGATCGCAAAAGATTTTCTGTCTTAACAGCAGATCACACAAATTCTATATCGTAGACTTGGGTCACACTGATGATGGTTTATAACTAAATTAAAACTTGTAGGATAATAAAATATACAGGGATTATTTTATATGGAATGTTTACTTTCATAGTTGACTGAATGATAGCTGCTACGTGCACAGACCAGTCAGTCAGTTCAAAGTTACAGTGAGCTTAGCAGACAAGGCAACAGCAGGTTATTCTGGTACATTGCTACACACATACAAAACATGGTACAAATCCCAGCACACTGTGTCCACTGCCATTAGAATCCCAAATATTACAACTACAAAGGCTAGTAACAGCATAAAATACTGTATAGGGTTAATTCATTAATTTACTTATTTATTTATGCTTGGTTTCTTCAATGAAGTGGCCAGTAGCTCAAAACTAAGTCGGGACAAACAGTATGATAATTAGTGCCTAAATAGGAAAAGCTTTGGAAGGTAACAGTCACAGCCTCATTTCCACTATTATCCCAGCATACATTGGGAGGGACTCAGAGAAACCACATAGGACCTGTTTTGATAGCCAGCCTTCAGACCGAAGTTTGAACTCAGGACCTCCCTGAATACAAACAGAAGTGCCACCCACTCAACCACAAAAAATCAGCAAGAAGTGTTAAAGTTACACAAAACTGCTATAAAGAGATCAGGGGATAACAACTTACTGGTGTGAGTTCTTGCATAGCTGCCAGGCCGGTGAATGCTGGTCAGATCATCCTTCATCTCAAAGAAGACAAACTTTACAGCAAGGGCAAGCAAGAGGATGAGGATGACGATGTGGTCTGTACTCCCTGTCAGCCACCTGTCACAGCATCACAAAAGGTGGCATCTGAACTTTAGTTCTTTGGTGAATATTATTTACACATAGTTTTGCCCCATGTGCCTTTGACAAGTATCATCCCCCATGTTACTTAAAGCCAGTGTCTGTTTTTAATACAGTAGCAAGTGTTACAAAAACATCAAGCACATATGAAATAATTTATCAAAAAGCAGTGCTCTTTGATGGTTCAATTTTACCAGTAAGTGGAAACCCTGACTGGTTGCCATATCCCTGTTGGTTATGGCACTGATTTACATTACACATTCCTGAGTTTCAGCTCATTCTGTAAATAAAAAATAAATAAATTCCCAATTCCAAGATAGGCAATATAAGTTATTTGATATGCACTATTACTGAACATGGTTGATAAAGTTGTACATAGGATGAACAAACAATTACTGTATTCTGGGATATTCTGGGATGGGAAGCTGTTTAATTTTGGAAACTGATGCCTCCTTTTTGGGGGTCAGAGATGCACAGTGTAGTTAATCAGCCATTCCAGCATCATCCTATTTCAAAACAGCTGATGTTAAATAAGCCTGTGTTATTCTTATCAATCAACTCATAGTAAAACAAGACACAATGCCACCTTACTTACTTTAAGATGTACCCCTGCAGTAGAACATCATTAGTGCTGTTTGAGGTCATGGCCGAATCACCATTCACCAAGTTCACCACAGGGAGTTCCTCCCCCTCACTAGCAAATGACCAGCGACTATAACATGTAACAATGTACAATGAGGACCCACAAACAGTCAAAACGAACAATCCCAGCAGCTGTAAACCTGACCTGTATACCCACTGCAACATTATGCATCTCAGCACCTCACTCCAGCATACTATATATGTGCACCACCTATACCATCTGCATGCCAGCAGGTCAGGGCCAGGTTCATATGATGGTTATCGGTTGTGCCCCACAGATATATATAGCAGGTCTACACTCTGGCAGTGTTGTGCAACTGCTGCCACTCACTTACTTGTAACCTGTAAGGTTTTCATGGCTAAGCAAATAAAGACTAGTCTTTGGGGATACGATACTGTGGAGCCAGGCAGACAGATACCAACATTAAGGAAGAACCTTCCCCTCTTCCTGTTTATTTGCTGAGTTATTTCTCTATTAGCCCATTAATCATGCTTCATGAAAGATAAAACATCATGCCATATGTGTTTCCCCATTCAATTTCTGAACTGTCTGCTTGATATTCAGAAAATCTGTTACAGGTGTTATACCATTACAGGTTACCCAAACCCCATTCTTGTTTATATCCCAGATTCAGTAATAACATGCCATACAGACAAACTTGAGAAGTGAACAATGACACTAGCACCACATAATTTGGGATCCTGAATATATGGTAACAGATCCTACAGAAATAATTGTATATGTAAAGGCAATATTTTTGTAACATGCATAAGAAACATGGTGTGTGATAGGACATGATGCAGTATATTCTGGCAGAAGTGTATAATGTTGCAGAGGATCCTGTTGCTTCTGCATCACTACACCTACCACTCTACATGACATCATATCCCAGAAGATGACTATCTTCACAACTCACCAAACAATACATTCTGTATAATAAAAAATGACAACAATAACAACACTGATGTATGCAACCTGAGTATTCTGGTCATAACTGCTTGTTTGGTTCACCTGCAAGCTTTCATGGTAAACTTACTATCTCACCTTATTTTCTGCCACCAAGTCAACCACACAGATTATACAGCATATTATAAGACACGAAGTTCCCAGAAATCTAACAGCCACCACAAACTGCTAGGTGCCACAAGGGTGATATGAAGCAATATAAATACTAAGGATCCATAAATATTGTCATCATACAAAAATTCTAATGCTACAGGAACCTGATGCCTTGGATTTGTGCACGGAGATAAGATGACAAAAAAATCAATAATAAAGACAGGGTTTGGTCTTGGAAGGAGACAGTTTTGGCCTATTTCAGCATACTGTCCTGATATCTGACTGGCCACATCAGCCAGTAGCCTGGATCATATTCAAGCTGAGGACCTCCAGAGCACAATAGTAATGTTAATACTACAGATAACTTGCTCCGTGCCTTTATGTTTGCTGTTTATCCATTTCCTATTGGAGTCACTAACTTCTCCCTGAGAATAATTAAGCCCAAACACAGCAGTGTATAAGGGAGTACAAGTGAAGTCCCATGAATTTTGGCACTGGATAGAGGTAAGACATCAGTTTCATGGTCCAGCCCCTTCACCTATGGTATGTATTGCCTCGGAAGCCTGGAGGGCCCCAACAGCCATGGTAGATATAACAAGAAATGGAAAATCTCTGTTCTTACCAACTGAAACTGGATCTTCTAGTCATCCAGTCCCATGGCCTAGAAACTATATTGACTGACTCCACATGCAGTAAGTTACCAAAACTTGATGACTATTTTCATCACATATTCACTTATATACCAGTTTGCTGATACACAGTGAGTTCTGCAGGTAGTACTTCTATGACATGAACTTACTATAATACTGTTACTACAGAGCCCATGAACTGGTAACTCCACCATGGCTGTTATATATAGGCATTATAATATTATAGGTGCTAGCACATAAAGCAATCCCTGTACAGGCCTGTTACAAACCCAAAGGGTTCCAGGAGGTTGAGGCTCCCAGATTTATGGAAAATTGGCAAAGGAAGGTGGTAAGGTTGTCAGCCCTATGCACCAGCTGCCTTTTACCCCCCCTGGTACCCATATCTGTTAAGAGACTGAGTCAACCCCAGTGCCATAGTGCTGCTGGAAGAATTATGTCAATGAAAAATTCCACTGATACCATCAGGAATCAAACCCACAAAGCTCTGGCTTGTAGTGCAGTGCCTGAATGAACTGTGCCACCATGTGCCCCATTTTGGGTGCTATACGCACTATATTACACAAGTAGTATCCTATTACTTGCAGGGTACTAGAATAGGTCTTGCCAGTAATAAAATGATTATATAAATTTTGTAATTTCATTTCATATTATTTGGAATAACTCAATGACGAGTGTCACCCTAAGTTCAGAGTGTAAGGGGCAAGTCTCTATCACAGTCTAATCCAAATTCGGATGGGAAGACAGAAAAGTTGCTACAACCACATTGTTATAATTAATAGACATCTTGTAATCCATGTCTGAGCAGGGATTTGGATTATATATCAGTTTAATTACTCTCTGTCTTGAAGTCAGGCAGATAAGATCTATTAACATCACCAAGGGAATCCACACTAATAAAACTTATGGTTTCATTCCAGTGGCTGTACATCTATCACTCCAAGTTTACCACAACCTACTGCAACCCTCAACAAAAATTAGACGCCTGTATCTGCCAAATAAGGAATGCATGAACTGTTGGTTTCCAAACTGCAGACACAACTAGGCACTCCACAGGATTTACCACTGCCCACATATCATGGAGTTAAACTAACACACTTTATTCAGACACCACATAAAAATGACCACCATCAAAATCTCTCAACGGTGGCAGTATAAAAAAAAAACTAGTGCTCCAATACTACTATGTCTGTTCAACAATCAAACATCTTGTTATATCCTATCAAAATTCACTTGATTCATAAAAATTAGCATAGTAAAGCAAACTATAGCTACAAAAATTAGCACTACAGTGTCAGCCTTACGATGGTATCCTGTTGGTCACAGGTAGGTACTGCTGGTTTAATTGACCAGTGACACGTGATTTTAAAAGAACTTCCAAGGGATCCAGCAGAAACATAGTGTAATCCATGTCAGCATCATCGTACAAAGCTGGGGCTGCATAATTTGTTCATATATAATGTAAACATACACGGATAATTTTATGGAAAAAGTATCAGTCAAATATATCATTAAGACTTATATGAATATATCTCATCAATGTTACAAACTTCAGCAATGCTTAACCCTTTGATGCCTAACGACTCATATAGTGGTCGCACCGCACCGCTGACCTCTAAACTTTGCATTTTATATATTTATTCAACAAATACAGGTACTGAATATTTTAAATACGGTATATACTCTCCGTTTTTCTCTCTTCAAAATGCAGTTTGTTTCATAATTCTAATGTATTTGTTTCCTGTTTTATTCACATTTTATATACAGTGTGTGCTAAAATTTAAAAAAATAATTCAAGCTCCAAAAGGTTAATGCTTGTAATTGTGAATTTCCTTGAAGGTGGTCATTTAAGACTGAAACATTTAAGAAATAGTTACAAAGTAAGGACTGATATATGTGTGTGTATACAGTGATGACAAATTACTTCATATTATTTATATTATGAGCTCGTCCCACTTGGTGTAAGCACATCAGACTGTTCCTTCTGAGTGTGCACTATGTACCTGTGTGCATGCACCAGCATCAGTCCAGCTGACATAATGACTTTCACACGCTGCACCACTGGGTTTGGTTTCTGATCCTCCTCATGCAGTGCCTGCATGATAAGCGACTTGTCATGCCAGGTGGGCCAGTCACTCCTTCCACTCCGTGACAGCTGTGAACAGTGCACCACAAGCATACAACTCTGGGACCTCTCAAGTGTCTCGCCACATGGGATAATGATGATGATTATGATGAACCCTCTATCAATTTTCACTTTCTCATACATAACACAGGAAAAGAATACTACCTGCAAATAAAATTGAAATTGTGATTTTGATTTTGACAGAAATTAAAGTTTTGGTGTCCTTAATAAATGCATATACTGCAACTACACTGCAGTGTCAGTTTAATGTGTACATGAACAACTTGAGCACTCCTATCACAGTTCAGGATACTGCATACAAATTGATTTTAACATTATTATTTTGTCCTTTATTATTAAGTTTATAAGTATGTGAATATCTTTTCATAGTGCATCTTTTCATCATATTATCTGTTCTATTTGGCTAATGAACTTGTAAATTTTTTGAATGTAAGTCATGATTTAAGCTCAATTAAGTGAGTTACATTTCTTACAAACAGGAAGGCTGCATCATGATGCACCCCCTTAAAAAAAGCGACATTCTGTTGTGTCTATATGGATGGTGCTCAGTGCATTAAAAAGAATTGAGCTTTTAGCTTTAGTGAGTGTGTGTAACAGCCAGTTAGACTAAAGCGCTGTGTACTTGGTTCCTTAGGCCCCCAAAAATTTGTAAACCTGTGGAAATCTTGTATCCTCCATTTTGTAGGTTAGTCATACAATTAGAGCCTAATTAGTAGCCTACAAGATGGCACACAGCAACACAAGAGACGGGAAGTGAAGCAGAAACTGGAGAACGTTGTGAGTATCCAGTACACTTCCCATGGCTGCAGAACATAGCATACCCAGCACACAACAAACGCTACTAACTGACATGCACACATTGGCTTCAAGTAGTTGACTGACCTGTCACCCCCACCAAGTTACATGGAATCACCCATTTCACGCCACGATAAAATCTGGTTTCTGCGTGTGCCGTCTCATTCTAACTGCAGTGTGTGCCGTCTCATTCTAACTGCAGTGTGTGCTGTCTCATTCTAAATGCAGTGTGTTCCGTCTCATTCTAACTGCAGTGTGTGCCGTCTCATTTTAACTGCAGTGTGTGCCGTCTCATTCTAACTGCAGTGTGTGCCGTCTCATTCTAACTGCAGTGTGTGCCGTCTCATTCTAACTGCAGTGTGTGCCGTCTCATTCTAACTGCAGTGTGTG
>Ga0123357_10000973_pt1 | contig 29169 bp, 20 predicted proteins | sample TergutEmb28metaG_FD_89873 | JGI IMG/M metagenome (GOLD analysis project Ga0123357, IMG submission 89873) | Embiratermes neotenicus P4 segment gut microbial communities from Petit-Saut dam, French Guiana - Emb289 P4 | ecosystem: Host-associated > Arthropoda: Insects > Digestive system > Gut ...
CCTCCCCCTCTAAACGCTCTAAAGCGTTTCTGGTTTAGTACGTAAATTTAAATGTCCCGTGAAAAAACTCGGCTCTTCTGCCCAGGCACTAGCGATTTGAATGGAACGGGGAAAGGGTTAATAGTTCCTTGGCTAGTAATGAAATTCCCCACATTTTATGGAAAACAGGATCATCATCATTTAATAGATTCTACCAACAAGGTGTTAAAATGTACACTTTGATGTGTATTCCACTAAGACTTCAGCATGTTTTGATCTTCTTCATACCATCCTCATGGAGTTTACATCAAACAAACATATTGAAAACACAGATGAATTATCAAATAGATTAAAATTTTAGTTCTTAAAAGTTTTGGATGTCATAAGTTCGTAGTAGACGTATGTGCAGTATTGTTCCACATAATGTGGATATCACAGCATTATAGAATTATAAGTGTTCATATCAGCAGAGTGACAAGTGTATATTTTGATAACATTCTAGAACACTATGTTTTGAAAGCTGCCTCTGTCTCCACCCTCAGGTCATGAAGGGAGAAAAGCCTACTGTGTTGGGTCCAGTAGATATAGCTGACCTATATCGCTAGGCATAATTTAAGAACGATGTTTGTTTAGACTGATGTGCCTTTATGCACCCCAACTTTTGAAATTGTAGAAAGTTGGAAATTTTGATTGTTGGTGTTTTGGGTATGGCTGCAGAGAGCGAAGGGCAAGCAAAAGGATTGAAGTTTTCTGTCACGATGTGCCACCTTTGAATTAATATTCATTCCCTATGTTATATGAAGTGTTTTTTTAAGACATAGCTTTCAAATGTACATTGACATTTGGTAGGCTGTTTTGAACATCTTTCAACAGGAATTTCCTGGAAGTGTGAAGGATACAGTATGTTGATTTGAACTTCCAGAATACACTGAATTCAAATGATTCTTGTAAAATTTGAGGTTCTTGTGGCAGTGAGCATGTCTGATACTGTCTTCTGGGATGCTGTGCTGTGAGATCTCGTGTAGGTTTACCATTGTTTTGGAGGTTACACAGTGTTAAAATCAGAAGATAGTTCTCTTCAGAGCTCTTATTGTGGCTAAAGTTACAGTCATGGGCTTATTGGCAGTTCTGGCTTCTGCATGCAGTAGAAATACAGTGAGTCAAATGACAGTATGTGCAGTATGTGATGATCAGGGAGGGGACATGTGATTTAATGATTTATCCTAACCTGAGATGAAGCATGGTGTTACATTATATTTGGCAGAGGTATTGCCATATCTGTGAGGCCTTGCATGCAGTGAATATGTACATGAGTATGGCTGTTTACAGGTGTTGGGTCTTGGGGAGAAGTGGGAGGGAGGAGACGTGCGCAAACGTGCAGGTGGAGGCCACAAGATCAACCTGTTCAAGAAGGAACTGCTCAGACACAAGGATGATGCAAACAAAATCATCATGTTCACTGACAGGTATACCTGCCTTCCAATTTGTTGTGTCTCTTTTCAGCTGCACTCAGTTGTTCAACTCATTTATTGCCACATTGTGTGTGTGTGTGTTTGTGTCTGCAGCTATGACGTGATTTTGCTATCAGGGGTGGATAAGATACTGGAGCACTTTCTACATTTTGAAGCCCGTGTAGTGTTTTCTGCTGAGGGCTTTTGCTGGCCTGATGAGGGGCTGGCATCCAAGTACCCATCTGTCCAGCGGGGGAAACGGTATCTGAATTCTGGAGGTATGGTGTCTGTATCTACACAGTCATATGTGTTTAGTTGTATATTTGTTATTAAATTGTGGTAAATTTGTGCCAGTGCATACAATTTTCTGCCAATGAGCATTCTGTGCCTTTCTTGTTTTCCTGTGTTGGCTACACAGTCCTGTTGAAAGCAAAAGCCGGTACACTGACTTTGATCAGAATATGATTCAACCACTGCATGAAAAAGCAGTGCTTCATGTAAAACTAAGTATAGTATGTTATTCGTAAAGCTGTGTGTGATGTTCACTTTATCAAGATTTTAGCAATGGGGTTATGACTGGGGCAACATGGAGTTTTAGGTGAAATTTGTATTGTTATGTGGTTCAGGAAATGTTATCAATGTGTCCACATTCTGTATTGCCTGTTTTGTGTGGTTGTGAAGAGGTGCTTATTTTGTGAACAAACTGCATAAAGGTACATTATTTTAAAGTGGTTTTGAAAAACAGTTTGATGCAAGGTAGACAGATAATTATTATATACTGGATGAAATTGGAACTTGTAATTTTGTTTCGGTAATACGGTGGTTCCCATTGTGCGTGTATATGGTTTCCTGCCTAAAATGTAGAGTGATTTGGTCCCAAAAATATTTTCCTAAGGATGTTATGGTTTATTTCCTGTAAAATAATTTTGCCTAATAAGATTTCCTACTGAAGATGATAAGGTTTTAAGTTAAGTGTCTAAATTCTTCTGTTGTGAATAAATTTAATAAGTAGCTGAATGCCAGTGTTACTTAATGCTTTATATTCAGCAAGCATTTCTAAGCTTGTAAATTGAAATTAACATTTTTCTTGCGTGGCATTTTTCTGCTGAAGATCCTTGAAAAGTAGTACTGTTGTTACTGAACATTGTATGCTAATTGAGCATATCAGAGCTTACTGAGCAAAAACAGTCATCTTTCTTTCGTGAAATACTTCCGATGAAGATGCTTGGAAACATAGTTGCCATAGTCTTCCTCTTCCTTTCAGTGTATTGTCAGTAGAAACATACAGTCTTTTGGAATTGTGCCAGTAATATTGTGTGAATATTTTAATATTGCTGGTCATTGACATACCGGTGTGCAAGATGAGAATTATATGCAAATTAATATCACTTTCACAAAGATTATAAATACTGTAGTTAAGAGTATGAAACCTAACCTTTGACTCACGCAAAAGCTGCACAGGAACTTGGTGGGCCCATTTCAGCTGTCAACAGTATTATGACAAAAATTGAGAGCTATGGAAGCCGAGCTTTTTGAACAGCCAGGAAGGAAAAACATCATTATATGAGAAAATTGAGGCTGTGCTTTAACCCATATCCTGCTAACATGGAGAATATGATAAGCTACTAATAATACCAGCAAATTACAGATGAGATTTAACTCGGCATTTAAAGGGTTAAAGTGGTTCTGCCAGAAATGATTCTTAAATATTGCAATTCAAGGACCCATTTTGTGGCAGAAGGCTAAAGAAATAGCATTGCAGTTATATATAGGTCCTTTGTCATGTGGTTGGACTGACATATTCAGAAAGTGGGCCAGTCTCGGCTGTTGAACCACAAGTGGCAGATCAAAATGTGGCAGTGAAGATGAAGTTGAAACACAAAGAACTGTTGTTCTCACACTCCTAGCCAAGTATGAGCCAAAGGAGATGTCTGGAGCTGATGAGTGTAGTACTTTCTATAATTTGATGTCAGGCAAGACTTGTGTTTTCATGGGTGAAAGCTGCTTTGGAGGGAAATGAAGCAAGTATAATCACTGTACTGGTCAGTACAAATACAGATGGGTTCAAAAAGATGCTACTTCTTGTGATTGGCAAAGCATAGACACCACAGTATTGCATGGATGACTTGTGGGTTGTTTAGCGAGTTTATGGTGTGCCTGGACAGGAAAATTGCTGCCCAATCTCAAAATGTATAACATCTGAAGAATGTATGAGTTGAATTTATGCCTGCCAACAGTAAATTAGTCCTACAGCCAAGGATTGACTGGAGCCATTAAACAAAATTATGAGCAGTGTCTGCCATGCAGGTTGCAGCAGCAAATCACTGAAACCCAGCAGACATACAAAGTTTTGCTTCCTGATGCAGTATTCGTGGTGTAAGCTTCAGTGGATACACTAAACAAAGTGAAGGTAACAAACTATTTCAGGAAAGTAGGTTTTTGCAAAGTGCCAGAAATCAAGAAGAGCCTGTGGATGTTGACAGTGATGAGGTAATAAGTGCAAAGATGTGAGCTGATGTGAGGACTGTGCTGAATGTTGTATTGTCATACAATTAACCCTTTCCCCGTTCAATTTAAATCGCTAGTGCCTGGGCAGAAGAGCCGAGTTTTTTCACGGGACATTTAAATTTACGTACTAAACCACAAACGCTTTAGAGCATTTAGAGGGGGAGGGGACTTTTAAATCCCGAGCGCTTTGGAGCGTTAGGGAGGGGAAAGGGTTAATATGACAAAGCCGATAATCTTCTGCCATGTACAAAGCAAGAAATTGGATATCTGTCAGGAAGTTACAGAGAACAGTGAAGAAGATAAACGACAAAATGAAGAACGTGATGTGGAAGTAGTCTGTGAATCCATGCTGACATTAGCTGGTAGAAATTTCATGTTTCCTCAGTAGTAGCTCCGTTGTTCCAGAGGTATAACAAGATACCTCTGCAGGCCGGAAAATGACACATCCTATCTGTTACAATTGATAGCAAACCACTCCTCACATGTTTTTGAGACCCAGCAGACATTGATCACAGTTTGTGGAGTGTATCATGACGCACATACTGTAAGATATTAATTTAATGGAAGATAAGTACTTTCCTTTGTACTTGTGTTTAGTGTTGTGTGGTTAGTGAAGTTATGAGAGTGGATCTAAAACAAATCTGTTTTGTGAAAATTGATTGTATGTTTATAAGTTAAGTAATGTTAGTAAATAGCGCAGGTTTTGAAAAGAATTTGTAATTCAGTATAATTATTAATGTATGTATTTGGAAAGAAAAGTGGCTTTTCAGTGTATTTATTTCTTGTCAATGGATAGAAACAAGTAGTCTGTACAGTTGGAATGGACCCAGTGTTTTTGTGATGGATCCGTATTCAGACATTTTGCTGTGTAAGATGTTAACACTGTTCACTCCTCTGGAAAACATCTTGAGAGAAAAGCACAGTAGTGTGACTTAAGTTTCTGATGTTGGTGCATTGCAGGTTTCATTGGTTATGCTCCAGAGCTGTATAAAATAGTGACATCATCAGCAGTTGCCAATGTTGACGACGATCAGCTCTTCTACACCAAAGCATACCTGAACGAGGAACTGAGGAACAAGTTCCAAATCAAGTTGGACCACAGAGCAGATATATTCCAGAATCTGAATGGTGCTGTCGGTGAGTTGTTATACCCTTTTAAAACATCAGAGGCATTATATGAGGGGAACCTTACATAATTATTAAAAAAATAGGATATTTGGTGAGTTTATCATGGACATGCACCAGCACAGTAATGCAGTGCACTATTCATAAACACTAAATTATTAAGAATGGCATTCTGAGTACATCTGCTCTGAGGATGGAGGAAACAGGTGGCACTGAAATGTTGTTACCACTCACTCCAGCTGCATGATGCTACATTCCAGAAGATGTAATCCAATATGCTGTGCTTTGAGAACCTCCAGAAGGGACACTTGTTATTACAAAGTGGCATATTCTTGGGTTACTTATTGGAGAGATGGCCTCTAGATGTGGAAGGTAGCTGTAAGGGTGGGAACACACCTAATCAGAAAAATCAGGGCAAGATCATTCTGACTGGTATGCCAGCAGCAACTTAAATGGTGATGTCCCAAGTGCATAATTTACAGCAGACATGGTAAGTGCTGTCTGTTTTCTGGTGTATGGTGCATCTTGTGCCATTCTTTGTCAACCACTGGTAGTCAAGAGCTCTTGTGTGTGGCCAGGAGAGTAACTGAACATAGTGAGGAAAGCTGTTGGGCAGGAAACATGGCTGGTTTTAGCACTGAGCATCTCCATGAGTTAATGCAAGATAAATCATTCCTGTGTAAATGTATAATGATTATAGTGTGGAATATTGCAAAATCTGTGACAAAATGTGCTTCATGAGATGTGCTGCTCATGATGACACGTGTATTACTTTAATTATCGGTTATGACAGTACAATAATTGACATGTAGTTACAACTTGGCCTGCAATTTGCCACATTAGATTATCAGTCCTTGGTTCTGTTACTCTTTTCAGTCAGTAAAAAAGCATAATTGCAATTGCAGTTTTCTTCTATTATGAACTTATGCAAAACACAAATATTGCTAGTGAATAGTTCTGGCTTTTATGCAGCAACTTATGTAACCTTCTGAAGGTCAGCAAGTTTTGTAATCACCAGTGCAAAAGAATGTTCATCTGCTGGTCATGCTCTGCCTAATTGCTGATGGAAAATCTTATGTACTGCAGTTCCTGATGGGGAGAAGGATGTATTACATTGTCAGGAAGAGGGCCAGTTTCAGCAATGACTATCATGACATAGACTGTGAAGGGTTATGTATATCAGTCACTGTTGTGATAGTACGCTTTATTCAGAAACTGTGTGATGTAGTATGGTAAAGTGCTGGTTGTTTGCACCCTGAATAAGTTGTATTAGCCTTTAAAAGCCTACTGGTAACTTTATGTACCACCAGGTCCAACATTCAGAACTTCTGCATGTCGATTAGATTGCATCTATATGTTTTGTATGGATCTCAGAACAAAGCGGCTTTTGTCTTATACAACATTAACAGATAGGTTTTTATAACCGAGGTGGAGAGTGTTTACTGCGCGGTGTGCACTGAGTCTTTAAATGAAACAGGTAAGTTTCATTCTTAAATGGTTAATGCTTCATTTCAGATATTGAAAGACACAACAGATTATTTCCAGAATTCTTTGGATATCAAGAACAAAAACTTAACACTGCTACTAAGTAACTTCAGTTTATTTTCTTCAGGTGTGTTTCTGCTTCCAAAGATATTTGTGACAAAGGGAAATAAAATGACAGGAGGCTAGAGAAAATTACATAATGAGAAGGCTTTACTTTTACTTCTTACCAAAAAGTAATAGAGTGATTAAATTTATAAATTTAATCATGGAATAAATTCCAAAGCATCTATTTCTTTGTAGCTGTTGTCAATATATGGATGTTGCAATTGGTGCAATTAAATATATGGTCATGTTGACTAGTCTTCTCAACTGATGGTGCTTCGTCACTGAGTGATACTGAATGAAGTTCTGTCTTGTCAGTGTGATCTTACCCTGACTTCACTTGTCTCATTTGGTGTGTCCCCACTCTGAATATATTGAATAGGCAGTCAAGGTGCATAGTAATTAATTTCTAGGTTCCATAGTGACAAAAAATGTCAGCTGCTGGGAGTACCATATATCATGGGCCCCAATCCATGATGTGGCCCAGGCCCACATTTTGTATATACTGTAAAAATTATGCATTAATTGAGGCAGTTAGGTATACCACTTATTTTTATTTTTCCATGTGAGGTCCATGAACCAGCCCACAATAATGGGTGTGGCCCATTGCCATTAAAAACTTTGGATGTCCATGTCTTATATGGTCATTCAGTGTGCCCAGTGTATGCACATAAGAGGGACGTGTGCAGCAAGTAACTGTGCATCATGAATGCTTAGAACAAAAGGGCCCTATTTTCATGTTTGCAGCGGATGTTGAACTGAGGTTCAAGGGGCAAGAAGCATACTTACACAACACAGCATACAACACATTGCCAGTGGTGGTCCATGGGAATGGACCAAGTAAATTGGTGCTGAACACACTCGGTAACTATTTGGCCAACAGTTGGAACCCAGAAGATGGCTGTCTCAGTTGCTGGGATGACTCAGTTGTTCTGGAGGACAAAGAAGTGAGTGCAGTGGTGCATATTTTGCTGGAACTGTCATGTTGGCAGGAACTACAGAATCAAAATTATGGTCATGTTAGAGTTTCTTACTGTGGAGCTTTGCAACAAACAATTATAATTTGTAAAACAAACTATACATATCTTTTATTGCACAACTGTCATGTATCTGAACCTTCAAAGGTTATCTTGAGTGTCGGCCAGTGCTGTTAACTTTATATCCTTGTCAGTGGAACTGTGTTTTGCTGTCTGGATGTGACTACAGTATTATGTCATGGCCACTTTTCCCCTAGATTGTTATCTGAATGTCACAGGCAATTATCTTACCATCTTATTTGAGGCAACACAGCTTAAGTGTTTGGAGAGTCTTCGTAAATATCCAAAAATTAATCACTTGTCAGTTCTGAACAAAACTGAGAACAGAAATATTTCTTTTGCAAGAGCAGGTCAAGAAATATGATTTAAAGTTAAAGAAGTCCAAATAGAGGAAATTACATGTCATCTGAATTGTGCATAATGGACAGAAACAAAAGAAAATTATTAAACACAGTCCAGGATCCATAAAGAAATAGAAACTACCAGTGTGCTAGCTTCAGGAAAATGATCGTGTAAATCTGTTGTGGGGTTCACAAGTTGAGGATATTGCACTGAGTTGGCTTTTAGGATTAGTCTGCATGGAGCCATGGACATATCTAAATGTGACAAATGGTAGAGTTTTGTGGCTTAATTCTAAAAGCCTAAGGATTAGATGCTGAGAAAAGTGAAGTGATTAATACTGCCTACTTGCAGTGGTGTGAGGTGTGAGTTCTTGTTTGTGGTCTTGTGGGTTGTGAAGATACTTGCATTTTGGAAGAATATACTGTCTCCATCTACAGGATTCAGCCTAAAGGTGGTGGCTGCAAGATCCTCAAAAATGTTGTTACCAGTTCACAGGACTTCACAGTACCATAGCCCAGCATACAAAAATTGTAACTGTCTATTATATCTTGCAGCTGGACAGCTACCCTACTGTGCTGGTAGGAGTGTTTATTGAGCAGCCAACACCATTCCTGGAGGAGTTCCTTGACAAAATCTACCACCTTGAATATCCTAAGCAGAAACTACATCTCTTTGTGCATAACTCAGTAAGGATGCCTGTTTATATAATATATACAAAATATAAATCTGTTTCCTGTCTTGTACTGCTCACCTAATAAACAACACCCAAGGATATTATGAAGTTTATACATACTCTTGCCAATGTGTATGGCAGCTGCAGCTGATACAGCATGTGCTAGTATTATGGTAGAATGTCCGGTTGTTATCTGAATCAGGGTCTAGATCTTCTGGAATGTGATGTGTTGCTGGTTGAGTGGTTCCCAACAGCACACTATCACGTCCCAGAAGAATGAATACTCAGCAACACCATTATGAGAACCTCAGATCTCAGATTTGAATCCTCCTTCTGAGTTTTCGTAAAACATTATGTATGTAAAGTTGTTTTCATAATTTTAATGTTGTTCCTTCTGTAGAAAGTTCTAGCTGCTATGTATTGTGGTAATGACAGGGAAAGCAGCCATATCATGGGTGATTAGTGGGTGTTTCGTGTTGTCAGAATTAAAACTAAAGCAGGTGATTTGGAAAATAAAATATTTGTTCTAATAAAATAGATGAAGCCTGATGAGAAGAGTTCATGTACTGGTACTGAAAGTAACTTCAGAGTGATGCTGAAGTTGGGATCAGAATCGTGCATACAGAAATTTTTATGAACAGTGTGCAGTTGATGTGTTATGTTTTACATATAGCATTTGTTCAACCTGTATACAGTTTTGTACACTCATATTACTGCAGGTAGAAGTTTGGGTTATGTGTCAAATACACTTTGTAAGTAAGATGTGAAAGAAGTTTAGCCATTTCTAGCACATGGTTGCTGTATATACCACATGCTTTAATATTCAGAAACATCACTTTTTCCACACACTGTGTTTATGGGTTTTGTGTGATTCGTACAATACAGGGTGATCAATTCCCTAAACAAAAACAACCATTCAGTCTAGTGATGGAGTTGTACTGTGTTTTCAGTTAAGTAGTAGGAACTGAGTTTTTAAATACTGTTGAGACATACTTCAGGCTGTAAAAGGGTAATTCATAGTCTTATTAGAAGGCATTACCTTCATTCTGAGTTATGTTTCAAAGTCCATTGTCTGTTTGTTTGTGTGGGGTCATTCTTGTAATGATCTAATACGAAGATCTTCCTGTAGTTGTGATTCAGCTGGAACTTTAATGGCCTGGATGATGAAACCAAGAATACTGAAGTGGGTGAATTTAAGAAACGAGATGTATAATTTGTGATTTGAACACCTTTTGGAAGAGGTCACTCTAGAAACCCTGTCAGATGGTCAGTATTAAGACAGATTTTGGAGATCTAAATAATCGAATGGGGCCTATACTGGTGATTGTAATGTATCTTTGGGTTGCATAGAAGCAGTGTCTGGCTGTTAGTCATATTAGTGTTGATTGGCATCATTGTCTATTTTAATGGCCCTCAGGCAGAATTCCACTCTGAGCTGCTTGAGGACTTCCTGTCAAAGCACAGTGATGAGTATCGTACTGTTAAGAGGATCAACCCAAGTGATGGACTGAAGCTGTCAGAGTCCCGCAACCTGGCTGTGTGAGTGTGCAGCTGATATGCTTTTGTAATAATCCATTTAAATCATCTTATCCTTTTAATCTTCCAAGTTGATTTTTATAACTGAAATTTTGCATGCTGAAGAGAGAATCTTGATTAGTTGCCTGTTCAGTTGGCATTCCACAAAGTAATCAGTCAGTCAGTCAGAAAGCGTATAAGCCACTATGTGGAGAAGTCACAAAGCCTATTTTCATATTTTGTAGAGAACAAAGTGTAACTACAGTCCCACAGATATACTACTGTTACTGTGATACTCTTTATGTGAAGGACTCATTGTTGAATTATGGATTCTGTTTTAAAGTTGTTGGCTATAACTTCAGTATTGTGCTGTTGCCAGGTTTGAAATTGTTGACTTATAAGTAAAATTTCAGACATGATGTATTCATATTTTACTTAATTTCTTGCTAATCATCCCTAGAACAATGATTAATCCAATTCACATCCTCCATCTGTTTCCTTAACATCATTTTTAACCTCATGTCTCTACGGTTTCTCCAAAATAGTCTCTTCCATTGAGTTATTCTTAACTGAAATTTTGTATGCATTTCTTGTGTGTCTCATGTAATCTACATGCTTCAGGTATCTTACCCTCTTTACTTTTACTTGAGTTAAAAAAACAACTACTGGTGCAAATTCAAGGATTTTGTTCAGGTGGTGGGAGACATGTATTTGCGTGGTTTAGAATTTAGTCTTACTCTGGTAATTTGCCCTGGAGGGGGAGGATCATTGCTATGCAAGATCTGATCCATTCTTGACGTTGCAGTGGTTACTGTTTGACCGTGAAGTGTGACTACTACCTGAATGTGGACAGTGATGCCCATTTGGATAACCCTCACACTCTCCGTCTTCTTATTGAGCAGAACAGGTATGTGTATGCATGTGCATGTGGGCATATGTGTGTGATAGTAACTGGCAGGGGAAGACCAAAGTTTTCAGAGGTAAACCTTTTTCATTGCCACTTTGTCCATCAGGAATTCCACATGGGCTGTCCTGGAATTGAACCTGGATGTACTTGGTGAGAAGGCAGCAAATAATTGCCTGAGCAATGAGATGTTTTTGCTAACTTGTTGCGATCAAAATTACAAAATTTGATTGTTGGTCTGAGTGTAAATTCAGGTGATTTAAATTATCAAAACTTTGAAAATTTGCTTTGGAACTTTGAGAACTTGCTGTAGATCTGTGGTATGAATCTAAAATTATTATTGCCTTTGGTGTCCTTAAAGAAAACTGTTTCACAGAAATATTTTGTAACTTCTGCAGCTGATTTGGGCTGTTTTGAGACTTTGGTGCCAAAGATGAAGAGCAGATAGCATTCAAGTAAAATGCTTTGTGATCCAGTAGAATATAATAAAACCAGATTGTAGCAGGTCCAGCAGATCCAGCCTCAGTGGCAGTGAATTTAAAGCAGGTTGCGTGCATTTTTTTTTTTTTACAGAAGTATTGTGGCACCACTGCTGTTGAGACCTTACAAGGCTTGGTCCAACTTCTGGGGTGCACTGACAGCTGATGGCTTCTATGCCAGATCCATGGACTACATGGAAATCATACACAATAACCGCCGGTGAGTACTATGTCTGGTATGACCATGCAACACTTCTTTTCTGATTGTGTGAGAAGAGGGACAATCCTTTATGAACATGGTAATTTTTGTTGTAGGAATTAAATTTTTGGCAACACTGTGTTCTTGTTTTGTTGCTACACACAAGCTTCTGGTACAAATTCTCGATCACTGTGGCCTGTTATTAATGTGTTTTGTGTATAATCCATTCTCTTTTGAGGCTTCTTGTCGTGTGTGACATTCCTAAGACTTTTCTGGTTTCTACAGTGTGAATAAATCACCATGTTAAAAAGCATGGGAAAAAACCACGAAGAGGAGAATATGGAAGGAAAATGTTTGAGTTTAAAAGTAGATACCTCAGAAGATAAATAACAGAATAACATTGTATAGACATGTTTTGAGGGTTAATTAAAAACAGAATTCCAAACAAGGTTCTGAACTTGAAACTAAAGAGTAAATGCCCAAGAGGAAAGCTGAGAATAAGAAGGAAGTAACAGATTAGGTAAGATGTAACACAGATGGAAGAATTTTGTTTTGCTGATGTGCATCTCAGTATAATCCTAGTAATTAAGCAACTTGATGCACAAAATCCTGTTTAATAAACTTATTATAAAACAGGATTTTTTGCATCAAGTTGGTTAATTACTAGGACAGATGGAAGAAAGAACATGAGAGGAAATTGAACTTTGGGAGGACAGAGAAATAGATGTAGAGATTGGTTGCTAGATAAAGTGGGAAAAAGGAGGATAAGGAAGAAGAGGAGGAGAATCATCATTATTAGTAACCATCTTCATACATTCCCAAGTTAGAAGACGTTTCACATTGACAGTAAGACTCCCATTTGATTTGTTGTAATGACTACAGAAGTGCTAATGATGGCAGACCATGTTTATATTATAATTAAAAATATGAAAGGGCTACACTTTCATAATAGACAGCACAATGGAAGAAGTGTAGGTAACTTGCAGAATGTATTGAAATGCTTGTATTGATTAGGATGGAGTGAAATTAACCTTCACCAGGAGGCATTCCAAGGGTGTAAAGGTTAAATTGCGAGGCAGGAGGATCAGTAATCACAACTGATTGGCTGGCTGGCTGTCTAGTCATCGTTTATTTGTTGCTAATAGACTGTGACATTTAATTCTGTGGTTGAGTGTAAAGAGACTAGAAACCGGAAAGTCTGGCTGTGACTATCACAGACTTCAATGGCTGAAGGCTGTTACAGGGTGTTGGGTCTGGGTTAGGCAGTACATTATGGGAAGGCGTTAACATGAGTGTATCAATATGGCATAGGATGAGGAAGAAATTGTAAAGGGTAGACAGGAAGCAGGAACCATACATTGACTATTGTAGATCTTAAAATTCAAATGTGGGCCCAGAGGCTTGCTACTTTGACTGTGGTGTTATGTGATTTTCCCCAGTCCATCTTGACAAATGCTGGGATAGTTCCTTAAACTCATCCTTCATAGCTTTCTTCCAAATGCTGATTAATTTGTCAATGTGAAAGTCTAAATTACATAGCCTGTGCAGTTGATGAAGCATAATTAAATACAGCAAAGCAGTCTTGGTGAGGAAATATCTAATTCTAAGTATAGTCACTGGGTATGAAAGAAGGCCTGGTTTCTTTACAAATTAATGCTTTCCAGTTTCCAACATGAGAAAGTTGGAAACTGGAAACTGTTCTTAAATTGATTCATCACAGCCATGCACTAATCAATTATACACCATCAAAGTAACACTGTTTAGTTAATAATAATATCTATTCTATTTCTTCTACTTATTTGGTTATTTATGCAATCATCAGGGGAACATACCCATATGAATATAAAAAATACTGAATTTGTGTAGCTTACATGTACTATATAATTCATAAGGTAATGTAAGGGACATAAATACAGGAAATTAGCTTGTTGACTATATACTACATGTGAGCTATATGAATTCATCATTTTCTGTATGTAGACTTGTATGTCTCCATGATGATGGTTTTTTAAATAACTGAAACATGTAAGAGAATTAAAACATATGTTGTTATATATTAAATATTGTTACTTTGATGATGTATAACCAAACATATTCACTGTTTTTTTAAACTTAGGTATAAGATTTGCAGTACGTGAGCTTAAAAACTTTTAACTTTAAATATATCTGGGGCAGAGAACCCTGGTATATAAATTGTTTGATGCATCCAGTTTTTATGTTTTAACTCTTTTTTTTTCCTGCAGTATGTATTAAGAAAATTGCCAGTGCACTAAGCTACTGTATTTTTGTTTGTGTGTTGTTGAATTGTGCATCTGATAGATGCAGTCAGTTTATATGTAGTTGAAGTACACCATGTCACTGTCAGTGTTATGGTGCATGTTATGTGATATGGGAAAACAAGTTCCTGTGGTTTCTGGGGTGGGGCAGAGACAACAGTCAGTCGAAGGCGATGCTGAAGTCTGTCTTGAAGCTGCGTCGGTCAACAGAATACATGTTGTCTGCAGAACACTCATACAGTCCTGCATCCATCTGTGTAGCTGGGTCAATCTCGAGCTTTGACTTCACTCTGTCTGGCCCCATCTTCCATTCATGGACCTGCAAGCCCAGATATTCTTTGCAGTAATGTATAAGAATGGAGAAAATAGGATATATTAGGGTGTTTCCAGTGGTATACCTAGGTTTACAATGGTTGTCCCTAAGAGAATCTACGTACTTTAAAAAAGTCACAATTATTGATGGACTTTCCTTTTATTTTAGTTCAATAATTTAAAATTTCTTTGAGCGCACAGAATTTATGTTTTTTAATTCAAAATATTCATTTTGCTGCCCTTTGGACTCTTGTTGCTTTGGGCGGTAGAAACACTCCCCCCCTCAGCTATGCTTCTGGCTGTTGCAGTCAGGAAGATTGAGATATGCAGATCACATGTGACAGACAGACAAAGGTGGTAAGAGGTATTAAATTCGTCCTATTCTTATTTCCAACGTCACAACCTTTATTATCAAAAAGGCACAACACTGTCTTATAATATATGTATCACTGTTTCCTGTTACATAATGATGTTTTTAAAATTTCCTGTATTCATGCAAACAGAACTCTTAGTTGCCATATTTATCAAAAATGCTTCTTCAGGCTCAGAAGATTACCTGGGGTTAACTTATAATTGAATTGTTGGCTCCTGAGAGGTGATTTTGATGACCAACACTCTTATGATTTTTGCAGCAGTCATGATTGACTTCCAGATATCTGTCAGCACCTGTTATTATATTTAATTTGTAAAAGGTTCAAAATGAGACATATTTGTTAAGACCCACCAGATGTGTCCCTGCTAGTTTCCTGAACCCTTTTGTAAAATTCACACCTCATTGGTGTTGATATTTGATCAAACTAATGCTGATGAAAAAAGTGTTGGTTCAGTAATGACAGTTGTAGCATTACTTATGTTTGTGCGCACTGTGTGTCCAGTTTAGTGTCAGTCTGTCTTCAGAAATGCAGTTTGATGTGGACTGGCATGCAGCTTCACATTGCATTTTGGACAACTGAACTTTGTTTCCATTTCTGTGATTTTAGTGAGGCAGCACAACACAGAATTCTCTTTGCTTCCAAGGACCAGTGTTGTGCTTCAAAACAGAAAACAAACTGAACTGTTGATTGCAAGATGGACTTACACATAACACTACAGTTCATAGGAGTCACAACTTCTTACAGCAGAATGAAAGAACTTTGCTCTTAGTCCCATATGATACTAATCATTTTGCTAAAAAAAATGTTTGGATTCTTGTCCTCCCTCACTGTATGAAAACAAGTCATATGAACTTGTCTGACTGCCCAAACAAGGAACAGAAATAGAATGCTAAAATAGGAGAGTGTACTTGTGTACAATCTGCTCCAAATTTAGTACCACAATAAACATTAGCAGGCTTCCAAAATAAACACCTTCAGGAACAAAACTATATAGGGAAACTGAACAAATGTAAAAAAGGTCATCAACTCAGCTACATAAAAATATATGGGTTGTTTCCAAATTTTGAGCATGACCACCTGGATTTATTTTTAACAGTATACTCTTTATTTGAGCTTTCCAGTTCTAAAAATATATGAAACATGACGGGTAATATTAACAGGTGCGGAAATAAGCATTTAAATGAAAAAGTCCCGGCCATCAGCAAGTAAGTTGTAAAAAAAGGCCACATGCAATGCGTAAATTTATGTGGGAACTTAAAAACAGTCCAATTGGTGAAGTGAAATGTAAGAATTCTATTTTCTTTGGCTCATAGGTGCAGACTACTTAAAAATATATCAAAGAATGTAAAGGGAAAAGTGAATGGTCATAAAACTGGTGGTGGAAAGCTTCCACAGTTTAGGAATGTGACACCATGTAGTCTGGATGGTAGGTGCCAGTGTCTGGGAAAATGACAGCGTGTAGCATACATACATACATACATACATACATACATGTATTATCATTCTTCCAATTTCATACAGCAAGAATGCTTGCGAAATATAGAACACGTCAGAAACATCAGTCTTATACTAGAGCAAAGCAACTGCTCCAGGTCAATTCAACAAATCCACACATAACCCAATCCACACCACAACCAAAATATAATAAAATTTTTACATTACAGCCTGGTTGGTAGGTGAAGATGTTTCGGAATGTGACAATATATAGTCTGGATGGTGGGGGCAAGGAAATATGACAGCATGTAGAGTGGTTGGTAGGTGAAAATGTTTGGGAGTGTGTTACCATGTGGTCTGGATGGTAGGTGCCAGTGGTTGGGAAATAACTCCATATAGTCTGGTTGGTAGCTACAAGCATTTGGGAATGTGACATTGTATAGTCTGGTTGGTAGGTACCAGTGTTTGGGAATATGACATCATGTAGTTTGGTAGGTAGGAACCAAAGTTTGGGAACATGATGCTGTGTAGTGTGGTTGGTAGGTAGCAGTGTATTGATGTCTTTGTCCCAGACTACACAATGTTTGTTGTTGTGCCATACTCACATGTAGATAAGAATGAGCATAGAGCTCAATGCCATCTTTGAACCAGGTGATCTGTGGCTGTGGTGTGCCTTTAGCCACACAGACAAACACAATCTTGTGGCCCAGCATGTATTCATAGTCAAAATGAGATGCAACCAAAATCTTGGCACCCTGCAAACAGAAGGTCTTCACTTGCTAACTTCTTCTTTCTCCTAGATCATGCAGTTGTGTGTGTCTGTCTGTATTAATGGATCCCTGAATGACAGTGCGGGGTGATGGGGTCAGATTAATACTCTCAATGTTACATGGACACGGTGATGCTGCAAGTCTCACTGTCGTGAAGACATTAAGGGCATTTCTTTGTAATCTGGTCTGCTGGCATTCCAGTGTGTCAGTTACTCACATCATGGTTGTTGTAATACTGGTCTGACTCTGGGTCCCGATATTTTCCTGTAATGGGCAGTCCAATTTGCATCCTACTCTTTGACCTGCCACGGCCTCGGCCTCTGCGTCCCTGGGCTCCAAAGCTGAGCATTAGCAGCACTAGCAACATTGCTGTCACTTGCCTTCCACTCATCATAGATTCAACCCTGAAGAGAATTGGGTGTTAACCCATAGTGATTTTATTTGAAAAATAGTACAGCATACTGACAGACAGGGGTAACAAGGTTCAGTACATATGGACAAGAAGTGGAAATGAAAAGGGGAAGATAATACAGACAAGCAAAATTGTGCTTTTTGCTAAGGATATGAGTACTTCTTTGTTATTGTCACAATATGTAGTGTCTGAAACATTAAACAACTTGAAGTAAGAAATTCAGGTTATTAATAAGAGGAGATTGAGAAAAGGATTCAAATTGCATCCACAATGCTACCACAGCTCTAGCACATCAGTTGAATAGCCATGGCTACTTTACATATTGGAAATGGTGTGGAGTAACTTTTGTAATGTTTTGGGGTGTATTCTGTGAGGTCTGTAGAAGGACAGAAAAAAATGTAACAATTCTGTTTGTATACACAGTGAAATCCTGATTTAATGTTCTTGCAGTTACTGAAGTTCTGCATTTACTGAATATTTTATCTTCCCCATGCTGAAGTTCATTGTACAGTAGGCTGTAATGGTGTACTTCATGACACAGTACACAGATTTTATCACTTTCAAAAGTTTTACAGTTTGAAGTTACACATGTAAGTAGAATTTAATTTATGCCTGTAAGTACAGCCTTGCCTACACTGGTTTTCATGGAACTCACAGATGTTCAACAACATTGTTTGCTGATGTATTATACCACACTTCTCTCAAATCAGTTAAAAGACGTGGAAAGTACAGATATAGGCATTTATGTCACTAAGTGAGGCATGGCTTTCACTGCACAAAGTTCACAAATCTGGCAGTTGCTCAAGAAATTGTTGTGATCATATCCTGTACCAAATTTGGGCAAAAATATAGAAAATACAGGTAAATTTCATTTATGCTCTTCAGTAAAGGTGAATGTCATTTTGCTGATTTTCACAGCAGTCACAGTTATACTGTGGCTTTATGTAGAGACTTTCTGCACTGAATTTCACCCAGATCAGTCAATAAATATGGAGAATATACATATAAATTCATTTAAACCCTTACTTAAAGTATGAGTGTTACTGACACAATTTTTACACAACTCACGCTTACCAGATGACTTTTTATAAAGAACTTGTTTATTGAATTTTGTGAAAATTTACGAAGTGGTTTAGTTGATGATACTAGGTCTCTGAAGAACAGATGGATGGACATGGTCTCAAACATTAAGGCAGTCTGTTTTTTCTTCATAACAATGCCTAACAAACTAATGTTGTTCTGTATGTACTGAACTGAAATTTAGTACATACAGTAGATCCTTGACAATTTTATTTGGAGCAGATTTTACATGTACACCTCTTAAAATTCATACTGCACAGACACTGTTGCACATAACATTTCATCACAGCTCTTCTGAATATGGCAATGAACATTTGGATTCCATAAGAGTCACTATTTCCTGATCATTTGAGTGTCTAGGTCAGCTCTCATGAAGGACTGACCTTCATGGAGTTAGTAAACAACTGAATATTTATTTAGATTTCTCAAAAACAACTCAACACAACAAAAGAATGTGGATGATAGGAAATATTTGTGTGTTTAGATGCCATAAATTTTATCTGTACTTACCTTCTAATTTGTGGAATAAACTTTAAGGTTTTCAAACACAGGGGTTATAGAATGTTATGTGAGATTTGAGATTCACACTGTAGTGGTTATGAAGTATACTCTCTTTTAATATGTGGTTGCATGTATTATGGTAGAAATGTATTATGTATTGGAAGAACCGACTGTCTGCATCTTCAGGGTGCAAGAATTAAAGGCAGGAGGAGTATGTGTGAGAGTAGGTGTACCATACTTCTTATCCAACCCTTTGAATATGGGCTGTTTTTGAATGCAGTGGGTTGGTGGCAGTGACTGAGTGACTTGGTGGCTGCCTACTGTGAATACTGTTTAGCCCTCCCCAGTGGAACAATCTAACATCATATAATTAGTTTAATCTGTGACCACATAGCAGTGCTAACAATCGCTAGGAGAATTCTTCCTGCCAGATAACCAGAAATACATTTACCCTCTAACCACAACAGAGTGACCAGAGACTAAAATGAGTGTAGGTTTAAGTTACGTTTTGAGACTGTGTGAGTGGCCACATTGACGTCATATTTCTTGAGCCTTGTTTTGAACATACAGAAATTAGAAAGTTAATTTTTTCTTCTCTCCTGCAATGAAGGAATGAATAAATCAATTCATTAGTTTTGAAATGAAATGTGCAGTGAATTTACCAAACCTGTTGTGTTACCTGATCTTCAAATATTACATTACTGATTACCCACTGATTAAGAGGAACTGGATGTTTTCTGGGGTGAGATGATAGTTCCTCCTGTCAGAATTTGAGACCAGCATCTTCCTTGTCTGTGAACTTTTTGTCCATTGGTCATAGTTCATATTGCTGTAGGTCCCCTGTCACTGGCAGTAAACATGACTGTTGTGTAAGTGCTTCTCCCTTAGACATATATTAACCCTTGACAGGTGAACAGAGACATGAAAGGTCACAAATCATAACTGAGACATGATATGGTTTAGTGCTTTGCATTCCTACTCTGAGTCTTGGTCCTGACAGTAAGTATCCATACTGATGGTGTTCATTCTTCTCGGTACTCCAAAAAAATTCTCTGCCACTGTTGTACAGTAGGCCACATACGTTTGCTTGCAGTGATCATCCTGTTATGTAAGCACTACGAACATCAAAATTAAATAATCCAATTGAATCTGAATTATATTGCAGTGTTGGTGGCTCACTTGTGACAGGTTACAGTTTGTATGCAAATTTTGCCCCTCCCCAAAATCACAAAATCACTGCTCTGTACTTACTTTTAATGGATGGCCCATATAAATCTCCGATGTAGGTCTCCTCCTGCTGTGTGTAGCCGTTGCGCGGTCTATGCTTAATATGCGGAGGGTCACCACTCCACTATCGTTGGCTTAATGAAGTCCTTCCTCTTCCGCAGGGTATCAGCTAAGTGGATCCATCTGACTTGTGGTGTCTCTATAGCATTGTGACAAGGTTTGGAAATTAATGGAGCTTTGGAGGATCTTTGTTGTATGTTTATAGTGTCAAAAGGGAGAGTGAATTATTAATTAGGAGGGACTGTGTGGGCTAGTGTGAGGAATGTTCTAGGCATTTGCTTGGAGGGACTGAAGAGAGCTGCAGAAAATTTTAATCAGGATGCCTGGCCTCTGTGCCATGAATTAAACCCAGGACCTCTCACATATGAAGTAGACATCCTAGCTATTCCATGGTAATATTTGTTTGAGAAACCTCAAGGGATGAGATGACTTTGAAGACATAAGATTTGGGTTTTCATGGTGGTGAAGACTCATATTGTTGTCTTCTGGGTTGTAACACCATGTTGTCTGCTGAGTAACTGTTACTTGCTGATTTGACAGTGATGGGGTAATATCCTGGAGGTGAGATAATATTAGAATGCATCTGTGCATGGGAAGTGGGTTGATTGTTAACTGAACTTGAATGTTTTATGATCAGGAATAGGGATAGATGGATGCTGAGGACAATATTTGGACCTAGGAGGGACGAGGTAACGGGGGACTGGAGGAGATTGCATAATGAGGAGCTAAATGACTTATACTCCTCACCCAATATTGTGCGGGTGATAAAATCGAGAAGAATGAGATGGGCTGGGCATGTGGCGCATATTGGTGAGGAGAGGGGGGTGTATAGGGTCTTGGTGGGGAAACCGGAGGGAAGGAGACCACTAGGCGTAAATGGGTGGATAATATTAGAACGGATCTCCAGGAGGTGGGATGTGTGTATATGGACTGGATTGGGCTGGCCCAGGCTAGAGACAGGTGGCGGACGCTTGTGAGTGCGGTAATGAACCTTCGGGTTCCGTGAAATGCAGGGAATTTCTTGACTAGCTGCAAACCAATTAGCTTCTCAAGAAAGACTCTGCACCACGGAGTAAGTAAGTAAGTAAGTAAGTAGGGATAGATTTTTGTGTTACCAGCAATGAACGCTTGTTTTATTAGAACTAGAGCTTACATTATAAGATTTTATGGTCACTTTAAATGGAAGAAATGATCAAAACACATTGATAATTTTTTTGAAAATAAACTGGTACTGTGGGATTTGAAATGTGAGATGTCTGTAGAGATTTATAAAGAATATGAAATAAACTGGCACTAGAGGTGAGTGCCATGCTGATACTGAGTTTAAACATATATTATTTTGTGCTTCAGGATGTATGTTTTGCAGTTTGTGAGGTAGCTGTCTTGGACTAACAAACCCAGCAAAACTTGTAGGTAGAAATGTTAACTGTTCTGTTTCATCCTGCAGACTTAGTAGAAAATACCCAAACAAATTTGCAGTGTGTTCTCCTCTATGCACATTAGCCACAGTTGTTATAGCAGTGGCCCAGTACTTTGATGGGAGTTTCTGGATGTGCTTCATATCATTTCCTTGTTTGTTAATTTACAAGAATACTGAAATTTATTAATGTGGGGGTTATTCCATGTTAAAAATTTTGGGTGATGTGTGGTTTGTCACTAACAGGGAAAGCAAGTATATTCTGGGTAAAGGAAAGGTAACTTCTGCTGGTTATTAATAATCGTCTGCCATTTTCTGTCAGCATGCTGTATTTAACTTTACTTTTTGAAAGTTTCTGCTTCGGCATAGCACACTCAGAATTGTAACTTTGTGTTGTGGAGGTAGGTGACCAGTTCACGCACCCCATTAAATCACCTTAATAATAGTGAGGGAACAATGAAAATTGTAAAGCTCCTCTGTTGTGTAATTTTCTCAATTCTTATGTTACTTTGTCTTTCTTAGCATGAAATATGCTCTAAGCACTTTGCTGGTGTCTGCCACACAATCATATAAGCAGAAATGAACACAAAATAAAATATTAGCAGTACAAACATAATCTTCAAATCACTTTTTTTACTTTTAAACCACAATTTAAACAATTCTCCTATTCATGTTACTGAAGATTTGCATTATCCACAAAACTTGGTGCTACTACATCTCTCATCTGTGTCCATTTGGCAGTGTGCCACTTGCATATCATTTGAGAGGCTGCAGTGTGTAACTGAAGAGAAGCAACCTAATATTTATGTGAGCTTCAAAGTTCACAACAGCCAAAGACACCAAGAAATTGGGGATTCCATTGTTGTTATGACTAAGAGCAGTGTCTGAAGGTAGTGATGAGGTGTTACAATCTTACACGTTGCTGAACGAAAGTGAAGAGTATTTCAGAATATGAAAACAGGTAGGATTGTGGACTTTGTAAGGGGATTAATTTTAAGATGGATCTTAGAGAAATTAGCTTTTGAAGACAATAACTGAAATTGGCCTTGTAATATACACAGGTTGATGTTGGGAGTACTGAGCAAATGTGTACTAAACTTTCGATTTGAAAACCCCATGGAAAGAGTTACTTGTGAGACCAAGATATAGATGGTAGAATAATATTAAAATCACTGTGATGGAAATGGAGTGTGAAGGTGCAAAATGAAGTGAACTATATCGTGGCAATATTATAGAGTGGGCCTTGTGAACATGGTTACCATCAGGCTGCATGCTGGCAAGGAATTTGTTTGGCTCCATGCCTTTTCCATTGTCAATGAAGGTGTTGTGCCTTATAGTCTTACTGCTTAGTGTGCAGCAGCTGCAGTTGGCATTTGTGTTTCTATCAGTACTTTGAGGGTTCGACTCTTATGTTACGTTTAGTGTTGTTGTGTTTCTAGACTTTGAATAATCTACTCTTACAAACAAAACTTGTTTTGGAAATGGATCTGATTCCGTCCACAGTTGTTCAGATGGCTCTTGCTAGTGAATCAGGCAGAATAGGTGCCTCACCAACAACTCATCTGAGAGGATGGAAACAAATCCAGTTTATGAAATATGTTGAGTTTGCAATACTATATGATGTACATAGTCCAGACACTCTGTAATGCTAAGCACCTGTTTCTCTTCTTGTGGGCAGCGTCTGATGAGTCTTGGTTGCATCCTATGAGCATGGATTTACATTTCCTTAAACAGGCCATCATGTGGGTTATCTGGTTTTGTAAATGTGCTATGTACTGTCTTTACTTATTTTGATCATTTATTTAACACTTGCCTGAATGGTGAATGCAAGATGTGTGAACTCTAAACACTGCCTTTTGCTGTACTATCTCTCAACAAGTCGTTGTTACTGTTACTGTTATTATTACTACTATTACTACTACTACTACTACTACTATTTTCAAACTTTAATTATGTGTGTGTTGTTCAGAGTTTTTCAAAGCTAAGTTTATCTGGCACTCACTTTTGATTTAAACTATCACATTCAGCATGAAATTCTGCAAAACTCTATCTGCATTGTTAAACTGAACTTTTATAAGACATTGTGTGTGAGAAATATTTCATACGCAGTACTAAAATAGAATGTCAGTGAATCGAATACAAATGTAACGTTATAGGTTTGTAACATTTAAAAAGCATTTTTCATTTTTTCATTTGAGCTTGCTGGGTGGGTCTGAATGTTAGTTTATTATGCTGTGTCCCAGTTGCAAGTTGCATTGTGAGTACTGTGAAAGAGGTCACCATATTTTTATGCACTGTGCAGGACTAACCAATACATTAAGGTATTACCAATTGGGTTGATGATCCGGTTAGGTGAGAAAATGAGACTGTTGATGGTAGCACAGTTGGGGTGACTATGTAATGAACTGTGATGACAGAATCCAAATGTCAGCACCATTAATACCACATTCATAATTCTGAGTCAGTTTCATCCTTTTTCCAACCACAAAACCTGATGACCTAATATTCTTAAATTTACCTTTCTATGTGTTTCTTCATATTCCAAATGCCAGCTTTTGAAAAGGTACTCTGACATTCTGTATGCATTTGTCTTCCCCATCAGAGCTACATCTTGACATCTTTGATTTTACTATGGTAATTATGCTGGGATAGTGCAACTGAGGGGAAGAATGACAGGTGATGAAATGTGGAAGAATGTGGAGGAATGGGTAACGTGAAGCATGTGCATGGTAGGCTATAAGAAAGTGTTTGAGGTGAAATATTTGCGAATAGTAGTAACAAATCAAAATTACTTGCCAGAAGAAAGTATGAATAGCTTAAATTTGGGGATTGCTTGCCAATATTCAGTTCACATTGCTTTATTTTCCCATGTCATATTTAAAAACATTAGTATTTAATATATACAGAATTAATGCTATCCCTTGCTTTATGTGGGTGTGATGATATGTCCATCCCTGCAACAGAAAAGTCCTGGACATACAAGAGAGAGAAAGAGATAATTACTAATGAGGAGCTCCATAATCTGTCTGCTTCATTAAACATTACTTGGGTCATCACATTAAGGATGATGACATGGTGGGCATGTAGCACATATGAGAGAGTTGAGAATTGTTTACAATATTTTGTAGGAAAACCTGAAGGAATTATAACATTTGGGAGGTCTAGATATAGGTGGAAGAATGATTTTAATACAGGTGTTATGGGCATCATGTGTGAGGGTGTGTTGGATTAGTCTGGCCCAGGATACAGGCCAGTTACAGGCTGTTGTGACCACTGTAATGAATATTTTATGTCCATGAACGATGGGGAATTTCCTAACCAATTGAGAGACTGTTATGTTTCTCAGAAAGAGCTCTGCTCCATGAAATTAGTTATTAATGTACTTGGAGGGGGGGGAACAGTCATATAAGAAGAGTTCAAATACATCTGTGGAATAATGTTGCATGTTTTGAGAGGAAAGCAAAAGAAATAATGTAGGTTGAGCATGAAAGGTATCAGTATGTGTAGATGACGTAGTCTGTGCGAAATCCTCTCCGATCAATGGCATACTGATTGTCTGCCTGACACTCGTAGTATCCAGCATCTCTCTGTGTTGTGGGGTCGATTTCCATCTTCGACTTCATTGTGTCATTACCTGTTGGCCACTCATGTACCTGGGAAAATAGATGAACAGTCCGTTAATACATGCTCTGTGTCTTGTAATTTGTGTTGGAGAGGGATCTGATGTGGCATTGTCATTTGTAGCATCCTGCTTCATGTTTAGTAGGCTGGTTATCATGATCAAAAATTTTTGTGATGTACCTTAGTCTGTCCAGAAAAATGTTAATAGGGGATCATACAGATACTCATAACTGCTTTCTTCCCCACTTCTTCATTTATAGTTGACACTATATAACCTAGCAGTGAAGAAGGTGACTGTATGAACTAAGAAATATGCATTTGAGAAAAGCCTGAATGACATATTGATTCTTGTGGTCTGATGTAATATGATAGCCCAAGGCAGAAGGCAGACTCTAACAACGTTCTTTAACTATTACTTGAATTAATTACTAATGATATATGTTGTCATGAATCACTGGTATGAAGTTTTTTATTATTAGTATATGTAGGCTTAAGGGTCTCTTTGTATGAAAGGTTAATAGCTACTGTTCTGTCATTATGTCAGCAATCTGAGTTGCTGATAATTAAAAACATGAGCAGATGGAAGCAGTAAATGATAGTGGAAGGTATTCTGAAGTTAGTATTGCAGTGTCCACTTTTGCCATAAAAATTTCATATGTTACCCTCAAATGGCAGTGCTGCTTTGTGTGTACTGTTATTCTTTAGTTTAGTATTGTAGTGAAAAATGCATCTCCTCCCAGAACTTTTTAAGTTGTTGAGGTTAGTTGTTTTTTATTAAGTTTGTTTTTACAGGAAGAAAACTTTATATCTGCAACATTTTTTCACTGAAATTTTAGCAGGCATTATTTCAGTTTGATAATGAACTTTCAAGTATTTCAGTTGGCAACACAAGTGGACACTGGTAAAAATGTTGACACTACAGGAAACTTGAGGTCATTCTTTGTGATAATGATGTGGGTATGTACCATGAGCGTGACAGATGTACTGTAAAGCTAAGAAATGCATCACAGCTGAAATGACAGTCATATTGCTTGCCTGGAAAAACTGGTGAGCATATAGCTCAATACCATCTTTAAACCATGTAATGTGTGGACGGGGGAGCCCCTGGGCCTCGCAGAAGAATGTAATCTTGCGGCCAAGCATGTAGTCGAGCTCAAAGTGTGAAGACTTGACAATCTTGGCCCCCTGTGAAGCATACAAGTGTATTTTAGTGCCACTTCTCTTGGTGAGGTTACAAGCATGATTGTTATATTGTTACAGCAGTAGGTTTGTGATAAATAAATAGGAAAATAATTTCTGGAAATTATTCTTAATATTCAATTAAGAAAGTGTTTTCATTCCATCTGCTTTTTAAACCCATTTAAGACAGGGTCTATGAAGCAATAATATTGCCTTTTGGCCATGGAATGTGGCCACTTAATGTGAGGGAAGGACATAAGTAGGTGTCACAAATTGAAGCAATGAAGAAAATATTTGGACCTTACAAGGATGATGTGAGCAAGTTGAAGAGTTTGTGATGTACATAACAGGGACCTTTGCCATATGTAGGACACTTGATGTAAGGGTGGTGAAATGCAGGTGGCTATGATGGGGAAACCTATTGTTGACCCGTGCTTAATGACTGAGAAGGTTGGGTGTTACAGGGTAAATATTATCATGGGCAAGTAGAATGGATGATGATCTTTCATTGGCATACTTCTGCATGTCTGGTCTAACTATCTGGTTGATCCAGCAATCTTAAACCTGTAAGCTGAGGCTTGTTTCCCCAGTCTTAATTTCATTGGTCATCCTATACCTGATAGTTAATTCCAAAATTTCCCTTGTTGCACTTAGTAAGACTTCTGTATGTATGTTACATAACAAGTGTATCTAAGCTTTGTTTTGTCCACTAAATGATGAAGACAGCAACACTGTAAGCAGGGGCAGGAACTTGCTTCATATCAACAGCATATAGACTGGCTTTGAGGTCTACCCAGTCTTTGAGGCACTGGTGCTCTTTCACTGCAGATAAAGTGGCCAGGGTGTGAAACTGACCACTCTACTCTGTGTAGTGCTGCGGTTAAGAATGCATGGAGCTGTATCTCCATATCCCCATAAGTCTTCATGTTACATGGGTCGTAATGAAGCATGAAGACAACTTTAACTTCACCTTTACTTGTATTTGTAACATTATTCTATATGGTATATTTTGAATAAAATGCATAACTACTGATGACATAATTCTTTAAAGTATGCATTTTAGTGTCTGTATTGTTTAAGAACAAATTTTTATTTGCAGTAACTGAATAAGTTTCAGTTTGATTCATTTTTGTATACTCACATCCTTGTGGTCATAGTAGCTGGCACTTGCAGGATGCTGGATTAGGATATGCGTCCTGGAGCCATACCCTTTGCGACTACCACCGCCCTTGCCCCTGCCTCCTCCACCACGGGCTGCTGTGGCCATGTCCACAGAGAGCAGGCAGCCTATCAGCACCCATAGCAACAGTATCTGTCCCATCTTATCACTCCTACTTACTGTAAGCTGTCATGTTACTGTGACTGTGTCCAGCCTGTCTGTGGCTCTAGTTCGCACTGCGCTGTCCATTGTCTTATTGTTGTGATTGGATGATTGCTGTTATTCACATCTGCATCAGCTCATGGGTGGAGTATGTCACATACCAGTGTCATGAAGTTCCAGAAATAACCCCAATTCAAATCTTAGCTGCAATTTTAGTTGCTCATTTCCATAGGGTGAAAGCAGGCCAAAGTAAGGTCCTTTATTATTCCACCTAGTCCACTATTCATTATCATCATCATAATACCCAGTATAATACTAACAAACAGTAGAACACACAGAATAGGCAATTTTTGTGTTTGTTTGCTGGGCTTAGCAGTGGACAGAGGGCCAGACTTGCTGTGTAATGATATTTAATGTTTTAATGGCAATGGAGATTCACAGTGTGGGCTTTTGGTTTATGATCCTGTCTTCTGGTCAGGGAGTTACCAGCACCCCAGGGGAATATCCTGCTTCCATATTGTACACCTTCCAGACTACATGGTGCCATATCTCAGAAGGCCTTTATGCCATATATATAATTAGTAATATGATGTGAAGTAGGATATGAACATTTAGTTTCTGTCATAACTGAACCTGCTGATGAGCTGCATATCAGAGAATGTAGGTGGCATTTTTTAGTGTGAGATGGTACTTGGAATGCTGCTGCTCTCACATGACAAATGATGTGACTGGTGGTAATGTCAGGATGTCAGATTGTTTTGCTCTCATTTTATTGAGTGGAAAATTGGCATCAATCAGCAGACCCCTGTTTCAACATGACTTCTTTTCATTAGTTCCGCCAGATAGTGTGAGCATTATAAAGGAGAAATGGGCTCAAATGTAGAAAATATAAATTTTTAAGATTGTAATTATGAATCAAATCTTCAGACCATCATCTGTTTATAAGCAGAAAAGAATACTGACTTATGGGACACTTGCTAGACCAGGAGTATTGTATGGTAATGAATCGTGGACAGTAAGAAGATAAAAGCAGTAATGTGTTCCATGCAGGTGACTGCTGGATGGAGCCTTTTGGACTGCAGAAGAAACAATGAGAGCTAGAAATTCTTCAAGTGACAAAATTGATTGAATATGGTAAAACTGGAAAGAAATGTTCACAGTGCATCAGTTGTGTTTAGTTTTAGTGTATGAATAGTTGGTTATATACGTTGGCTTAACAAGATGAGTACAGACGGGATCCCAGAAAAATGTTAAAAAAGTATCTTATGTTTATTGGACCGTGCATCATTGTAATAGTTGCAGAATAAAAGACCAACTTGATGTCACTTGCTATTTTATTTCACTTCTTATGTGCTCAACATGTTTCGGACATTAATATATCCATCA
>Ga0123357_10000974_pt1 | contig 29167 bp, 26 predicted proteins | sample TergutEmb28metaG_FD_89873 | JGI IMG/M metagenome (GOLD analysis project Ga0123357, IMG submission 89873) | Embiratermes neotenicus P4 segment gut microbial communities from Petit-Saut dam, French Guiana - Emb289 P4 | ecosystem: Host-associated > Arthropoda: Insects > Digestive system > Gut ...
CACCCGCAGTCGATGGTGCACTCGATGGTCGAATTCGTCGACGGCTCCACCATCGCGCAGTGCTCCCCGCCCGACATGCGGCTGCCGATCGCGCTCGGCCTGAGCTACCCGGATCGCCTTCCGGACGCCGCGCCTGCCTTCGATTGGTCGGCGGCGATGGCCTGGACGTTCGAGCCGCTGGACGACGGGGTTTTCCCGGCGGTTGGGCTGGCGCGCCGCGCGGGCAAGGCCGGTGGAGTCGCGCCGGCGGTCTACAACGCCGCCAACGAGGTGGCCGTCGACGCGTTTTGCGCGGGCCGTTTGGCGTTCTGCGGCATTGTGGACACCGTGGGAGAGATCCTTAGAGAGCACGATGCTGGCGCGACGGGCGGCGACCCAGCCCGCCCGCTGGATGTCGAGGCAGTGTTGGCGGCGGACGCCTGGGCGCGGGCGCGCGCGGCGGAATATTTGGAGGAGGTGGCCTAGGTGGAAACCGTGGCGACGGTCGGGTTTGCGATCGTCTTTTTCCTGTTCATCATCGTGTCGATCGGGCTGCACGAGATCGGCCACATGGTGCCGGCCAAGCTGTTCGGCGTCCGCGTCCCGCAGTATTTCATCGGTTTCGGGCCGACGCTCTTCTCCCGGACCAAGGGCGAGACCCAATACGGCTTCAAGGCGTTCCCGCTGGGCGGCTACGTGCGATTGCTGGGCATGTACCCGCCCGCGTCGCCGCACGCCGGGAAACCGTCGCGTCTGGCCGAATTCGCCGACGAGGCACGGGCCGCCGAATGGGACGAGATCAGCGACGAGGATGTGGCGAATAATCGCCTGTTGTACCAGAAGAAGACGTGGCAACGGGTCGTCGTCATGTTCGCCGGGCCGTTCATGAACATCCTCATCTGCTTCGCGATCATGTGGGGCATCGTCGGCTTCTACGGCACCTACCAGGAGCAGCCCATCATCGCCACCGTGTCGGCGTGCGTCCTCCCGGCCACGTCGACCAGCCAGACTTGCGGCGCGAACGATCCAAAATCCCCCGCCGCGCAGGCCGGCCTGAAACCCGGTGACACCGTCGTCGCGTTCAACGGGACGCAGATCACCTCCTACACCCAGTTGACCACCCTGATCCGCGACAACATGGACGGCGCCGCGACGTTGACGGTCCTGCGCGGCGGCCAGACGATCACCCTGCCCACCGTCCACACGATGGTCAACCAGGTCGCCAGCGACACCGACCCGACGGCCACCGTCCAGGCCGGGTTCCTCGGCGTCACCCCGGAAGAAAACTTGGTCACCGGCGGCCCCGGCGACGCCTTGTCCCAGATGTGGACGATGACGCAGCAAAGCGTCGTCGCGCTGGGGAAGCTGCCCGTGAGCGTGTGGAACTCCGTCGTGGGCATGGTCGAGCAGCAGCCTCGCAGCCTGGACTCGCCGATGAGCATTGTCGGGGCGAGTTGGGTGGCCGGTGAGGCCGTCTCGGCGCCCGGCATCGACTGGCAGGCCAAGGTGGTCATGTTCGCCTCCCTGCTGGCCTCCATCAACCTATTCCTGGCCCTGTTCAACCTGGTGCCGTTGCCGCCCCTGGACGGCGGGCACATCGCGGGAGCCGCCTACGACTGGCTGCGGCGCCAGGTGGCGAAACTGCGCCGCAAGGTCGACCCGGGCCCGTTCGACACGGCCAAATGGCTGCCGGTGGCCTACGCCGTGACCGGCTTTTTGATCATCTGCGGCGTCGCCTTGATCGTGGTCGACATCGTCAGCCCGCTGAACCCGTTCTAAGGAGCTCTCCCGATGCATGACGTGCCGACGCTGTCCGCGCCCGTGATGGCGCCACGCCGCCCGACCCGGCAGATCCGGGTGGGCAGCGTGCTGGTGGGAGGCGGCGCGCCGGTCTCCGTCCAGTCGATGACGACGACGAAAACCGCCGACGTCGACGCCACCCTCGCCCAGATCGGGGAACTGACGGCGGCTGGCTGCGACATCGTCCGCGTCGCCGTCCCCAGCCAGGACGACGCGGACGCGCTCGCGGCCATCGCCGCCAAAAGCCCGGTCCCGGTCGTCGCGGACATCCACTTCCAGCCGAAATACGTGTTCGCGGCCATCGACGCGGGGTGCGCGGGCGTGCGGGTGAACCCCGGCAACATCCGCGCCTTCGACGACCAGGTGGCTGGCATCGCCAAGGCCGCCACGGATGCGGGCGTGTCCCTGCGCATCGGCGTCAACGCGGGTTCGCTCGACAAACGACTGCTGGCTAAATATGGCTCGGCGACGCCCGAGGCGTTGGTGGAGTCGGCGTTGTGGGAGGCCAGCCTGTTCGAGGAGGTCGGGTTCTTCGACTTCAAGATTTCGGTCAAACACCACGACCCGCTGGTCGCCGTGCGGGCCTACCAGTTGCTGAGCCAGGCGTGCGACTACCCGCTGCACCTGGGCGTCACCGAGGCCGGGCCGGCCATGCAGGGGACGGTGAAATCGTCGGTGGCGTTCGGGATTTTGCTGGCCCAGGGCATCGGCGACACGATCCGCGTGTCCCTGTCCGCGCCGCCCGTCCAGGAGGTGAAGGCCGGCGTCAAAATCCTGGAATCGCTGGGGATGCGCCCCCGCAAACTGGAGATCGTCTCCTGTCCGTCGTGCGGACGCGCCCAGGTCGACGTGTACACGCTGGCCCAGAAGGTCAGCGACGGCCTGGCCCACCTGACCGTGCCGCTGCGCGTGGCCGTCATGGGCTGCGTCGTCAACGGGCCTGGCGAGGCGCGGGAGGCGGATTTGGGCGTGGCCTCCGGCAACGGCAAGGGGCAGATCTTCGTGCGCGGCCAGGTGGTGGCGACGGTCCCCGAATCCGAGATCGTGGCGACGCTCATTGCGCAGGCGGAGCGGATGGCCGCCGAATCCGGCGCCGGAGCGGGGGAGCCAGGCGCGGTCGAGGTCGGCGTCGTGTGAACGCCCGCGCCCGGATCTTGGCGTTTTCCGACCTGCATCAGGCCAGACGGGTCGTGCAGTCCGATCCGGTCGCCAACGTGTTCGTCGCCTCGCGCCTGGACGCGGGCGTGCTCAGCCCGGCGGGCCAGGGCGTCGTGTGGGGGTGGCCCGCCAACCCGGTGTCCAGCCTGTTGCATGTGGGCGCGAACATGGTGCCCGTGGCGGCGTCGCCTGCGGCCATCGACGCGTTCGCGGACGTGGCCGGGCCGAGGCGCACCTGCCAGTCGATCCTCGGGCCTGCGGGCCAGGTGTTGGGGTTGTGGCGGGCGTTGTGCCAGCGCTGGGGGGACGCCTATGCGGCGACGCGCGAAATCCGGCCCCGGCAACCGGTGATGGCAATATCGGGCGCGCCCGCGTACCCCGCCGACCCCCGCGTGCGCCCCCTCGCGATGGAGGATTTCGAGTCGTACATGGCGGCGTCGTTGGCGATGTACGCCGAGGAGGTGGGCGGCGACCCGACGACGCAGGGCGCGGCGGGCGCCTACCGGGCGCACTGCCGTTTCATGGTGGAACAAGGCCGCGCGTTCGGCATCGTCGAGGACGGGCGCGTGGTCTTCAAGGCCGACGTGGGCCCGGCCAGCGGGGGAGTCGCCCAGATGCAGGGGGTGTGGTTGGAGCCGTCGCTACGCGGCCACGGCCACTCGGAGCCCGCCGTCGCGGCAACGGCCCGCTACATGCTGGCCAGATACAACACGGTGAGCCTGTACGTCAACGATTACAACGTCCGCGCCGCCCGCGCCTACGCCCACGTAGGCTTCCACGTAGTAGGCGAATTCGCCTCGGTCTTGTACTAGCCCCCTCCCCGCCCGCGTTCCACCCCTCCGTCCTTCCCGCCGAGGGTTGCCCTTCCCGCCGAGGGCTGCCGTTATGTGCCAGTCCTGGGCGGCAGTCTTGGGCAGATTGGGCAGTCCTCGGCGTTTGGGGCAGTCCTGGGTGAGAATGGAGGGGCTTATACACTGGCTGGCGATGGCGTTGGTGAGAGAGGAAGGTTGTTCATGAGCATCATTCGACGGGTCGTGGCGGGCTTGGCCGTCGCGGCGGCGGTGGCGTCGTTGGCCGCGTGTTCGTCCACCCCGAAGCCGGGTGGCGATTTCTGCGCGGTGTACACGTCGGCGAAAAGCCAGATGCAGGACGCGACCACGTGGGTGGATTCCCAGGGCAACATCAACCTCGTGAAGGCGGCCACCGGGGCGGCTCAACTCATCACCACGTTGGGCAAGCTCGACGCCGCCGCGCCGCCCGACGTCAAGGGCGACCTCGACACACTGGTGCCCGTGTACAACGACCTGAAATCTGCCGTGCTGAGCGGGGACGCGTCGAAGATCCAATCGGCCGTGACGAAACTGTCCGATCCGAAAGTCCAGCAGGCCATGACCGACGCGATGAACAAAGCCGCCAAAGACTGTTCCTAAAATGGGGGACGACCCCCATACCCCCGCGCGCCGCGCTGTCCGTCTTGCACCGATCATGACGGGCATCGCGGCGCCTATGACCCGCCGAGACGATCAGGGGGAACGAACCCCCACGCCCTGCCTGCGGCCCGCTACGACATGCGTCGGCTCAGCGGGCTGGGTACGCTGAACCCGTGATCACCAGACTGTCCCAGCTTTTTGTCCGCACCCTGCGCGAAGACCCCGCCGACGCCGAAATCCCCAGCCATCGCTGGCTGGTGCGCGGCGGCTATATCCGGCGGGTCGCGCCGGGCATCTACACCTGGCTGCCGCTGGGGCTGATGGTCCTGCGCAGGATCGAACAGGTTGTCCACGAGGAAATGGACGCCATCGGCGGCCAGGAGGTGCGTTTCCCGGCGTTGCTGCCGCGCGAGCCCTATGAGATCACCAACCGGTGGACCGAATACGGGCCCAACGTGTTTCGGCTGCAAGACCGCAAGAAGGGCGATTACCTGCTCGGCCCCACCCATGAGGAAATGTTCACCCTGCTGGTCAAGGACCTGTATTCGTCGTACAAAGATTTGCCGCTGATCATTTACCAGATTCAGACGAAATACCGCGACGAGGCGCGCCCGCGCGCTGGGTTGTTGCGCGGACGCGAATTTGTCATGAAAGATTCGTATTCTTTCGATGTTGACGACGACGGCCTGCGCGCGGCCTACCAGAAACACCGCGGGGCCTACATCAAGATTTTCGACCGGCTCGGGCTCGACTATGTCATCGTGCAGGCCATGTCGGGGGCGATGGGCGGCTCGGCCTCCGAGGAATTCCTCGCCGTGCTGCCCAACGGCGAGGACACGTTCGTCCGTTCGCCGGGCGGGTACGCGGCCAACACGGAGGCGGTGCGCGTCCCCGCCCCGCCCGCCCAGGACGCGTCCGGCATCCCACCCGTCCAGGTGATCGACACGCCCGGAACCGGCACCATCGCCGAGCTTGTGGATGCCGTCAACGCCAGCCACCCGCGCTCCGACCGCGCCTGGGAGGCTGGCGACACGTTGAAGAACATCGTCTTTATGGTCGAACACCCCGACGGTTCCCGCGAGCCGTTGGTCGTCGGCCTGCCCGGCGACCGCGAGGTGGACGAGAAACGCCTGGAGGCGGCCATCGAGCCGTCGGCGGCTGTCCCGTTCGGCGAGGCCGATTTCGCCGCCTACCCGCACCTGGCGAAGGGGTACATCGGCCCGGTGAGCCTGTCGTCGGGCGAGCCCGTCCAGGTGCTCGGCGAGAAGGCCCCTTACGGCATCCGCTACCTGACCGACCCGCGCGTGGTGCCTGGCACCCGCTGGGTCACCGGTGCCAACGAGCCCGACCGCCACCAGTTGAACGTGACGGCTGGCCGCGATTTCACCTCCGACGGCGTCCTCGACGTGGCCGAGATCCGCGAGGGCGACCCGGCCCCCGACGGTTCTGGCCCGCTGACGCTAGCGCGCGGCGTCGAGATCGGGCACATTTTCCAGTTGGGCCGCAAATACGCCCAAGCGCTCGGTCTGAATGTGCTCGACGAGAACGGCAAGCTCGTGACGGTGACGATGGGCTCCTACGGCATCGGCACATCGCGGGCCGTGGCCGCCGTCGCCGAATCCACCTGCGACGACAAGGGCCTGTGTTGGCCCCGCAGCCTCGCCCCCTTCGACGTACACATCCTCGCCACCGGCAAAGGCCAAGAGGTGCTCGACGCGGCCGAACAGCTTGCGGCCGGGCTGGACGCGGCTGGCGTCCACGTCCTGCTGGACGACCGGAAGGCGAGCCCCGGCGTGAAATTCGCCGACGCGGAACTGCTGGGCATGCCCACGTCCGTCGTGGTTGGGCGGGGCCTGGCCAACGGCGTCGTCGAGGTGCGCGACCGGGCCAGCGGGGAATCCACCGAGATTTCTGTGGAATCGGCGGTTGATCATGTGGCCCGTGTTGTGGGAAAATAACGCTTTTGTTACTAAAACGGAATAAAACGCGTTTTTTGCTGCGCGGAGTGATCGCGCCGGATAAGCTGTACGCAAAGAGCGTTATTCATCGGGACTGGTTCGGCGGGCGGTGCCCAATCGGCGCGCAGCGGCCAGGGTTGATGGGAGGGCTCTCCACTTCGCCCACACAATCTGATAGGAACAGCGACGATGAACGCTGCAGGTTTGACCGCGCTAGTGACACCAATCGTCGCGGCGCTCGGCCTGGAGGTCGACAGGGTGGAGGTTCGGCCTGCGGGGCGTCGTTTCGTGGTTCAGATATTTCTCGACGGCGACGGGCCGGACGGGCTGGGTCCGTCCCTGGATGAGATCGCCGACGCCACCCGCGCGATCTCGGCAGCCCTGGACGCAGCGCCGCAGATGGGCGACGCGCCGTACACGTTGGAAGTGTCCTCGCGCGGGGTCGGGCGCCCGTTGACCCAGCCGGCGCACTTTCGCCGCAATCGCGGGCGTCTGGTGACCGTCACGCTGCCCGATGGATCGGTGACGGGCCGGATCGTCGCGGCCGACGACGACGGCCTGGACCTCGACGTGGACGGCACGCAGCGCCGCCTGACGTGGGCGTCGGTCGGCAAGGCCGTGGTGCAGGTGGAATTCAACCGGATGGACGACGAGGAGGATTGACGTGGACATCGATATGAATGCCCTGCGCGCGATCGAGCGTGACAAAGAAATTGGCATGGGCGTCCTCGTCGGGGCGCTGGAAGACGCGATTCTCAACGCGTACACCAAAACCAGCGGCGCCCACGAGGGTGCCCGCGCGGTCCTCGACCGCCGCACCGGGGTGGTCCGCATCATGGTGCCGGAGGTGGACGCCGACAACAAGGTCATCGGCGAATACGAGGAGACGCCCGAGGGTTTCGGCCGAGTGGCGGCAGCGACCGCCCGGCAGGTCATCATGCAACGCATCCGCCAGGCGGAGGACGACCAGAAATTCGGCTATTTCTCCGGCGTGGAGGGCGACATCGTGCTGGGCACCGTCCAGCAAGACCGCGACTCGCGCACCGTGCGGGTCGACCTGGGGTCGATCGAGGCGATCCTCCCGCCGGCCGAACAGGCCCCCCGTGAGCACTACACCCACGGCACGCGGCTGCGCGTGTATGTGGTGGCCGTCCGCCGGGACCTGCGGGGGCCGCAGGTGGTCGTGTCGCGCACCCACCCGGGTCTGGTGGCCAAACTGTTCGCGTTGGAGGTGCCGGAGATCGAGCAGGGCGTCGTGGAGATCAAGGCCATCGCCCGCGAGGCCGGGCACCGGACGAAGATCGCCGTCGTCAGCCACCACAAGGACGTGTCCGCGAAGGGCGCGTGCATCGGCCCGATGGGGCAGCGCGTCCGCGCGGTGATGCACGAGCTCAACGAGGAAAAGATCGACATCGTGGACTACAGCGACGACCCGGCAGAGTTCGTCGGCCAGGCGTTGTCCCCGGCGAAGGTCATCTCGGTCACCGTGACCGACGCGCTCGGCAAAGCGGCGCGGGTCGTCGTGCCCGACTACCAGTTGTCGTTGGCGATCGGGCGGGAGGGGCAGAACGCGAGGCTCGCCGCGCGGCTCACCGGATGGCGCATCGACATCCGCCCCGACACCGCCGCCTGAGCCCGTGCCCACGCCCGTCCGCACGTGCGTCGGCTGCCGTCGCACGGATGAGAAACTACGCCTGGTCCGGGTGGTGTGGGACGGCGAGGCCAACGGAATCGCGGCCGATCTGGACGGCCTGTTGCCTGGCCGTGGCGCGTACATCCATGCCGGGTGTGCGGACGCCGCGCTGAAGCGTCACGGTTTTTCCCGCGCGCTACGACGCCCGGTCGACGCCGCTCAGGCCGCTGAGGCGTTGGGTACTCTGGGCGTGACACGGGCCGATTGAGCACACCTAGCGTCGCGTTAGGGATGTTCCTGACGGCCTGGGGCCATGTGGGGCGTCTCGCCGCGTTGTCGATCAGTCGCTGGACCGCCAGTCCAGCTCCCTCCTTCGCCTTGCGATACACCCCACCTGACCCCACGCCAAAAAACGTCAGAAACACCCCTAACGCGACACTAGAGCCATCGGGGCGGTAGAATAACCGCGCACGTCCGTCATCCGGCGGCCTAACCAGAAAGTGGGCTAACGCTCATGACCACTCGATGAGTATCACGCAATGAGCAATAACGACTAACTGGTCCGCGTGCCGCGCGGACCCGAAGGAGACTAGTGGCTGTCCGCGTCTACGAGCTTGCCAAAGAGCTCGGGCTCGAAAGCAAAGAGCTTTTAGCGACTATCAAAGACTTGGGAGAATTCGTCCGGTCCGCCTCGTCGACGATCGAGGCGCCGGTGGTGCGCCGTCTGCGCGAGCGGGTCGCTCAGGAACGCGACGCGGCACAGGCCGCAGCCGCCGCCGCGCCGGAACCTGCCGCAGCACCGGAACCTGCCCCGCGGCCCGCTCCCGCCGCCGCGAAGCCGGCCAAAACCCCGGCGCCGGCCCCCAGCGACACCCCCGCCCCCGACGACAAGCCGGCTGCCCCCGTGGCGCCCGCTGCGGAGGTGGCGACGCCCCCTGCGGACGTGACTCCCGCCGTGTCCGAGGCTCCGGCGCCCTCACCTGAGCCGGCGCCCCAAGCCGAGGCCGCGCCGTCGGCGCCGCAACGTCCTTCGTCGGCGAAACCGGCCCCCCCGGCACCCCGTCCGGCGGCTCCCGGCCCCCGTCCGGCGCCCCGTCCCGGTGCCAGCGGCGGCCTGCCGGCTGGCGCCCGCAAACCCGGCGCGCCGAGGCCCGGCAACAACCCGTATGCGTCGAGCCAGGGCATGGGTGCGCGCCGCTCGTCCCCCGAGGGCGCGGGGCGTCCCGGCCCCGGTGGCCGCTCGGATCGCCCGCGCCCGGTCGGCGTCCCGGGGATGCCGCGCCCCAACCCGGCCATGATGCCGAAAACAGCCAACACGACGCTCGGCGGCGGGCGCACGGGCGCACGTCCCGCAGGCCCCGGACGCGGTCGTCCCGGCGGCGGCGCTGGTCGCGGCGGCGCGCCGATGGGCGGCGGGCTCACAGCACCCGGTTCCGGCCAGCCCACGGGCGGTGGCCGTGGCGGTCGCGGCGGTCGCGGGGGTTCCGGCACCCAGGGCGCGTTCGGTCGTCCGGGGGGCACCGGCAGGCGTGGCCGCAAGTCCAAGAGGCAGCGCCGTCAAGAATTCGACCAGATGGAAGCGCCGTCGATCGGCGGCGTCCGCGTCCGGCAGGGCGACGGCCAGACCGTCCGGTTGCGCCGGGGCTCGTCCCTGACCGACCTGGCCGAGAAGATCGGCGTCGAGCCGGCGTCGTTGGTGCAGGTGCTATTCCACCTCGGCGAGATGGTCAACGCCACCCAGTCGGTGGCCGACGACACGTTGCAGGTGCTCGGTGCCGAGCTGAACTACGACATCCAGGTCGTCTCTCCCGAGGACGAGGACCGCGAACTGCTCGAATCGTTCGACATCGACTTCGGCGAGGACGAGGGCTCCGAGGAAGACCTGGTGCCGCGTCCGCCCGTCGTCACCGTCATGGGCCACGTCGACCACGGCAAGACGAAACTGCTCGACGCCTACCGCCATTCCAACGTGGTGGCCGGCGAGGCCGGCGGTATCACGCAGGCCATCGGCGCCTACCAGGTCACCACCCAGGTCGACGGCAACGAGCGGAAGATCACGTTCATCGACACGCCGGGCCACGAGGCGTTCACCGCCATGCGTGCCCGTGGCGCCCAGGCGACCGACATCGCGGTGTTGGTCGTGGCCGCCGACGACGGCGTGATGCCGCAAACCATTGAGGCGCTCAACCACGCCCGCGCCGCCGACGTGCCCATCGTCGTTGCCGTCAACAAGATCGACAAACCTGCCGCCGACCCGGTCAAGGTGCGCGGCCAGTTGACCGACTACGGCCTGGTGCCCGAGGAATACGGCGGCGACGTCATGTTCGTCGACGTCTCGGCGGTCACCCACGTGGGCCTGGACGCGCTGCTGGAAGCCATCGTGCTGACGGCGGACGCGTCGCTGGACCTGCGCGCCAACCCCGACATGGCGGCTCAGGGCGTGGCCATCGAGGCCCATCTGGACAAGGGGCGCGGGCCGGTGGCCACCGTCCTGGTCCACCGGGGCACGCTCCACACGGGCGATTCGATCGTCGCGGGTTCCGCGCACGGCCACGTCCGGGCGTTGGTCAACGACCAGGGCGACAACGTCGACGAGGCGCCGCCGTCCATGCCGGTCCAGGTGCTCGGCCTCACCTCGGTGCCCGGCGCCGGCGACAACCTGCTGGTCGTCGACGACGACCGGATGGCCCGCCAGATCGCCGAGAAGCGCGAGGCCCGGCAGCGGGCGGCCATGCTCGCCAAGACCGCGCGCCGCAAGACGCTGGAGACCCTGTTCGAGGAGATGGCCAAGGGCGAGACGGAAGAACTCAAGCTCATCCTCAAGGGCGACTCGGCTGGTTCGGTCGAGGCGTTGGAGGACGCGTTGTCCAAGATCGACGTGGGCGACGAGGTGGCCCTGCGGGTCATCGACCGGGGCGTCGGCGCCATCACGGAGACGAACGTGTCGCTGGCTGCGGCCTCCGACGCCGTCATCATCGGGTTCAACGTCCGGGCGCAGGGCAAAGCCACCCAGCAGGCCGACGCCGAGGGCGTGGACATCCGCTACTACTCGGTCATCTACGCGGCCATCGACGAGGTGGAGGCGGCCCTCAAGGGCATGCTCAAGCCGATCTTCGAGGAGCAGGTGCGTGGCCAGGCCGAGATCCGGGAGCTGTTCCATTCGTCGAAATTCGGGACGATCGCCGGCTGCATGGTCATCGACGGGACGATCCGGCGCAACGCCCAGGCGCGTTTGCTGCGCGACGGCGTCGTCGTCACCCAGACCACGATCGCGTCGCTGCGGCGCGAGAAGGACGACGTCACCGAGGTCCGCGAGGGCTACGAATGCGGTATGACGTTGGGCAACTACTCCGACCTGAAGACGGGCGACATCGTCGAAACCTTCGAGATGGTCGAGAAGCCGAGGCAGTGACGTGGACGCCCTGACCCCCCACTACGCGAAGGCCGCCGAACAGGTCAAGGTGGTCGTCTCCGGCATGTTGGAGCGACGCATCAAAGACCCGAGGCTCGGCTTCGTCACCGTCACCGACGTGCGGATGAGCGGCGATGGCCGGGAGGCGACGGTTTTCTACACGGTGCTCGGCGACGCGGACGCGCGCCAGGACACCGCCGACGCGCTGGCGTCGGCCACCGGCGTGCTGCGGTCGGCGGTGGGGCAGCGGCTGGGGATGAAGTTCACGCCCGCGCTGGTGTTCGTCCTGGACGCGATGGACGACCAGGCCGCCCAGTTCGACGAGGCCCTGGCCCGTGCCGCCGAGCGCGACGCCCGGATCGCCGAAGCCGCCCAAGGTGCCAAGTATGCCGGCGAGGAAGACCCATACCGTCACGACGATGACGAATGAGCCGGAGTCGGGCGTCTTCGTCGTCGACAAACCGTCCCAGATGTCGTCGCAGCGGGTGGTGACGGTGATCAAGCGGCGGTTCGACATCGCCAAGGCCGGCCACGCGGGGACGCTCGACCCGATGGCGACCGGGGCGTTGGTCGTCGGCGTCGGGCGGGCGACGCGGATGCTCGGCTACATCGCCGGGTGCGACAAGCAGTACGAGGCGACCATCCGGCTGGGGCGCGCCACCGTCACCGACGACGCGGACGGCGATTTCCTTGGCGACGCGGTCGATGCGACGGGCCTGGACGATTCACGGATCGCGGCGGCGATGGCGCGGTATGTGGGCGAGATCGACCAGATCCCTTCGGCGGTCTCGGCGATCAAGGTCAACGGCCAGCGCGCCTACGCGCGCGTGCGAGCCGGCGAAGACGTGACGTTGAAGGCCCGCCGCGTCACGGTGGATCGTTTCGAGCTGCTGGAGCGCCGGGACGCGGATGGCGTCGACGCAGGCGGGTGCGTCGACGTGGACGTGGTGGTCGATTGCTCGTCGGGCACCTACATCCGGGCGTTGGCGCGCGACGTGGGCCGCGACCTGGGCGTCGGCGGCCACCTGACGGCCCTGCGGCGCACCAGGGTGGGGCGCTTCGACGCCCCGGTGCCGTTGGACGACCTCGCCTGGGACGACGCCGAAGACCTGGCCACCGCCGCCCGTGCCACGTTCACGACGCTGACGGTCGACGAGAAGACGGCGACCGACGTGAGCTACGGGCGTCCGTTGCCGCTGGTCGTGGACGCCGACCCGACGGCCATCCTGAGCCCGTCGGGGCAGATGATGGCGCTGTACCGTCCCGAGGACGGGCGCAGCGTCCCGGTGGCGGTGTTGGCGCCCGCGTTGGGCCGCGCGCACGACCTGGATGGCAGTTGACCTGCGAGGCGCGCGCGCTCTGGTAGGTTTTTGTGGGATTCGTTGAAAGGGACGCGCATGGGGCGGTCGGTCGTCGTCGTCGGGAACTTCGACGGGGTGCATCCGGGGCATCGGGCGGTGCTGGAGCGGGCGCGCGCGTTGGAGCCGGACTTGCCGCTGATCGTGGTGACGTTTTGGCCGCATCCGTTGAGCGTGCTATCTCCCGAATCGGCGCCGATGCTGCTGACGAGCCTGGACAGCCGCGTCGACCTGTTGCAGGAGGCCGGGGCGACCCGCGTCGAGGTGATCGACTTCACCCCTGAATTCGCCGCGTGGTCGCCTAGTCGGTTCGTTGACGACATCTTGTTGCCCTTGGAGCCCGCGCGCGTCGTCGTCGGGGAAAACTTCCGGTTCGGACGCGGCGCCGTCGGGACGGTGGACACGTTGCGCGAGCTGGCGGCTGGCCGGTTCGGCGTGGACGCGCTGGAATTGGTCACCTACGGCGACGAGGAGACCAGTTCGACGCTGGTGCGCCGGGCGCTGGAGGCCGGCGACGTGCGCAAGGCGGGCGAGCACTTGGGGCGGCTTTTCCGCTTCCGGGGGGTGGTGGTGACCGGCGACCACCGTGGCCGGGAACTGGGTTTCCCGACGGCCAACCTGCGTGTCCCCGCCGACCGGGCCTGTCCCGCCGACGGCGTCTATGCGGGCCGGGTGCATCGTCGCGACCTCAAGAAGGCCGACTGGTGGCCCGCCGCCGTCTCCGTGGGCACGAACCCGACGTTCGACGGCGACCGCCGCCGTGTCGAGTCGTACGTCCTGGACCGCACCGACCTCGACCTGTACGGCGTCCCCATCACCGTCGAATTCGTCGACCGCATCCGGGGGCAGATCCGTTTCGACAGCGTGGAGGCGTTGATCGCCCAGATGGCCGACGACGTGGCCCGCTGCCGTGGGGTGCTGTCGTAGCGTTACCCCACCAAGGCCGGCTCAGCCGATATCGGCGTTTTCTTGCGCCCGACGAATTTGTTGACCAGCATGGCGCTGACGCAATTGCTGCTCACGTTCAGCATGGTGGCCATCGGGTCGATGATGGTGGAAATGACGGCCAGCACCGGCAAATACTGTGCCGGGAATCCGAAAATGCTCAACACGATCAGTTCGGCGACCATGCCGCCCGTTGGGATTGCCACCATCGTCGTGCCGACCAGCAGGGCCACGCCCAACGCCGCCACAATCGTCCACGGGGTGAAACCGCGTCCGAACAGCGCGAAAATAAAGGCGATCTTGAACACCCCGCCGATCACGGACCCGTCCTTGTGGATATTCGCCCCCAGCGGGACGACGGTTTCCGACACCTGTTTGACGACGCCCATTTTCTGGGTGGTCTCCAGGTTGATCGGAATACAAGCGGCGCTCGAACACGTCGACAGGCTCATCGCCGCCGACGGAATGATGTTCTTCCAGAACGCGGCCACACCCGCGCCACCTCCCGCAACGAAGGCGTAGACCGTGAACACCCCGAAGAAATAGACGAGCCCGATGATCGTGTACACGATGAACCCGGTCAGATAGCCCGTCAGGATTTCGGAGCCGAGTTCCCCGATCGTGTAGGCGAAATAGCAGCCGATGCCGATGGGCGCCGCGTACATGATGTAGCCGATCATCTTCAGCATGAGTTCCCGGCCCGTCTCCAGGAAATGCAGGACGGCCTCGCTTTTCTCGCCCAGTCGCGTGGCAACCCAGCCAAGGAATGCGGAGAAGATGATGAGCGGCAGCATGTACTGTTTCGACAACAAATTCTGGAAATCGGAGACGGTGAACGTCCCGACGATCTGGTCCGCGACGCTGCCCTGGGTCGTGGTGCTGGCCGCCGAGCTCACGAGCGCTTTGACGGCGGCGACGTCGGAATGCGCCAGCGGCGGGACGGCCAGGAATCCGATCAGCCCGATGATCCCGGCCACCACGGACGTCACGACGAACACGATGACGATGCCCGCCGCGACGTTGCCGAAACGCCTGGTCCCGGAGATATTCGCGATGGCGGCGGCGATGCAGAAAAACACGAGCGGCGTAATCACCATGAACAGCGCGTTCAGGAATAGCTGTCCGATCGGTTGCAGCACTTCCGCGTTTTTCCCGAACACCAGGCCGACGATAGCGCCGAGCACGATGGCGCCGAGCAGGATCAACGTCGTCCGGTAAGCCTTGAGAATATTCATGTCGCGCGATTCTTTGTCGAAGGCGGGTCACCACCGTGGAGCACCCAGGAAGACTACCAAATCGGCGGGCGTCGGCGGGAGTGCTGGCGCTGCTGGAGTTGGCCAGGCGGGCGCGCGGCCCGTGTCGGAGGTACAGTCAGGAGGCGTGAGCCAGCGCCGTCGTTTTTCGCGTGGATTGGTGGCCGTCGTGGCGGGAATCGTCGTGGTCATCGTCGTCGGCTGTGTCGTCCTGGCGACGCTCGGTGGCAATAGCCAACCGGCGCCGTCCAGCCCGTCCAGTGTCGTTTCAATCGACCCAGCCACCACCGACGCGCAATTGCACCAGTTATTCGAGTCGAAAACGTCGAATGTGCAGATGAGGGGCGTCGGAACGGTCTCTCGCCTGTTGGCGGACGACGACAGCGGCTCCCGTCACCAGCGGTTCATTCTGACGCTGGCCTCCGGGCAGACATTGCTGATCGCCCACAACATCGATATCGCGCCACGCCTGAATGGCTTGGCCGTGGGCGACACGGTGAGTTTTTACGGCGAATACATCTATTCCGATCAGGGCGGCACTGTCCACTGGACCCACCACGACCCGAGCGGCACCCATGTGGCCGGCTGGCTGGACTGGAACGGGAAACGCTACAGCTAAGAGGTCGGGGCGCGTCGTCAAGGCAGATCTTTTGGTGTATTGTAATGTGTATGGAGGTACACCAGTGAGGACGAATATCGACATTGACGACGCGTTGATGGGGGAGGCGATCAGCCTGTCTAGGTTGCCGACGAAACGGTCTGTCGTGGACGCGGCGCTCAAGGAGTTTGTCGCCAAACGCAAGCGGCTCGATCTGCGGGACCTTGCTGGCACCGTCCGTTTCGCCGACGGCTACGACTACAAGGCGCTGCGGACGGGCGAACAGCCGTGATCCTGATCGATTCGTCGGTGCTCATCCGTTTTCTGGGCTCAAAAGAAACAGATCCCCATGTGGAGGCGCTGAATCACTTGATCGCACAGGATATTCCCTTCGCGATCTGCCCGTACGTGTATCAAGAGGTCTTGCAAGGCACAGCCGACGAGGTCACCTATCGGCGGGTGAAGACCTATCTCGACACGCTGGAGATGTTATGGCTGCCGCCGCACCTGGACACCTATGCCCGTGCGGCGCGTATGTATTGGGAATTGCGGCGCAAGGGAGTGACTATTCGCAGCAGCGTTGACATGATGATCGCGTTGACGGCTATTGACCACGATGCTTTCCTTCTCCACGACGACCGTGATTTCGACGCTATCGCCGCCGCGGGTATGGGCCTGAAGATCCTCGATATCTGAATTTTTGGGATGCCGACACTATCTGTCCGTGGCCGACGACGTGGAACACAGACAGCCTGAGGCTCTCGGGCCTTTTAGCGAGACGCACGGCCAGGGTTGGCGGTAGCGTAGCTGTGCGAGCCGCGCGCGGGCGTGGCTCGGCGCCTCGGCGGCAGGGCCGTTGGTGCCGGATCGCGGAGTGAAGGAGCCCCCAGGCATGAAGACCAAGCGATTCACCAGGCCGGAGTGGTCGTGGATGCTCTACGACTTCACGACGAACGCGTATGCCACCGTCGTCCTCACAGCCATTTTCCCGATCTATTTCAACGCGATGGCCGGCGACGCGACCCTGGGCTTGCAACTGAAGGGTTACGCCCAAAGCTTCATCATGCTGGTGGCTGCCGTCAGTTGCCCGATCCTGGGCGCGATCGGCGACGTTCAGGGCATGAAGAAGCGCATGTGGGTGGGCTTCGCGTTCTCGGGGGCCATCTTGACGTTGGCGATGGCCTTCGGCGGCAACTGGCCGCTGCTTCTGGTGGGCTACATCCTCTCGAACATCGCCTACAACATCGCCAACCTGTTCTACGACTCGTTCATCACCGACGTCACCACCCGCGACCGGATGCACCGCGTCTCGACGACCGGCTTCGCCGTCGGGTACTTCGGCGGCGGCACCGTCATGCTGATCGTCACGGCGGTGCTGATGTTCACGATGGGGGCGAGCAACCCCACCGCCGTCAAGCTGGTCTTCGCCATCACGGCGGCGTGGTGGATCATTTTCAGCCTGCCGATGACGTTCAACGTCCAACAGACCCACTACAACCCCAAGCCCCGCAAAGAGGTGCTGCACACGCTCTGGCGCCAGCTCGGGCGCACCGCACGGTCGATCGCGCAGAACAAGGGCATGTTCTTGTTCGTCGTCGCCTACTTCTTCTATATCGACGGGGTGGGGACGGTCATCACGATGGCCACCTCCTATGGCAGCACGTTGAAGCTGAACACCACGTTGATGATCGTGGCGATCCTGGTGACGCAGGTGGTGGCCGTGCCGTTCTCGCTGCTGTTCGGGTGGTTGGCGACCCGTTTCGGCGGGCTGCGCCTGATCATCGTCGCGATCTGCATCTACGTGGTCATCTGCGTGATGGGCTTCTACATGGGCTTCAGCATCAACTCGGCCACCACCGGGGCCGATCAGCAGGCCGCCATCGCGCGGGGGCAGATCTTGTTCTTCGTCATGGCCGGCCTGGTCGGCACGTCGCAGGGCGGCATCCAGGCGCTGTCGCGGTCGCAGTTCGGCCGGATGGTGCCGCGCGAGAGCAGCAACGAGTACTTCGGGTTCTTCAACATTTTCAGCCGCTTCGCGTCGATCATCGGCCCGGCCATGATGGCGCTGGTGACGGGGCTGACGCACGAGCGCAGCGAGTTCGGCATCTTGAGCATCATCATCTTGTTCGCCGTCGGCGGGGTGATGTTGATCGCCGGGCGCGACCGTATCCACGCCGCCGAGATCGACGACGCGGGCGCGTCACCCGAGGCGGTGGAGGCAGCCACGGCGACGTAGGACGCTACGCAGCGCGCGGGGGTATGGGGGTCGTCCCCCATCGCCTGGGGAACAGGACAACGCAAAGCGGGCGCCCGGATGACCGGACGCCCGCTTCGTTCGTTGTGATCAGACCAGCGTCTTGAGGGCCGTGATGATGTCGGCGACCGCCTGCTGGGCGCTGCCGTAGAGCATCGACGTGTTCTCCTCGAAGAACAGCTTGTTCTGGATGCCGGAGTAGCCGGTGCCCTTGCCGCGCTTGATGACGATGCAGCTCTGGGCCTTGTCAGCGGCCAGGATCGGCATGCCATAGATCGGCGAGGATTTCTCGGTGCGCGCCGCCGGGTTGACGACGTCGTTCGCGCCGATCACCAGGGCCACGTCCGCCGTCGGGAACTCGTCGTTGATCTCCTCCATGTCGAAGATCATGTCGTAGGGCACGCCCGCCTCGGCCAGCAGCACGTTCATGTGGCCAGGCATACGTCCGGCCACCGGGTGGATGGCGAACTTGACCTCGACGCCGCAATCCTCCAGCAGCTTCGTCATCTCCCAGACCTTGTGCTGGGCCCCGGCCACGGCCATGCCGTAACCCGGGATGATGATGACCTTCTGGCCGTAGCGCATCGCAGCCGCCGCGTCCATAGCGGTGACCTCCTTCATCGTCCCCTCGAAGTCGTCGCCACCCTGGGCTTCGCCCGTGATCGGGGTGAAGATGACGTTCTTGATGGGCCGGTTCATGGCCTTGGCCATCAACTGCGTCAGCAGCGTGCCGGACGCGCCGACGATGATGCCGGCGATGATCAACGCCGGGTTGTTCAGCACAAAGCCCTCGAATCCGACCGCCAGGCCGGTGAACGCGTTGAGCAGCGAGATGACCACCGGCATGTCCGCGCCGCCGATGGGGGCGGTCAGCAGCAGGCCGAGGATGATCGCCACCACGAAGAAGACGATCAGCAGGATGGCCAGCAGGCTGGTGTTCGGCGCCGGCTGGCAGGAGAACACGACGATCAGCACGCCCAACACCACCACGACGAGCGCGATGACGACGTTGACCCCGTTCTGGGCGGGCAGGCGGAACGTCTTCTTCATGATGCCTTGCAGCTTCATGAACGCGAGTACCGAGCCGGCGAACGCCACCGAGCCGATCAACGCGCCCAGCACCGCCAGGATCGCGACGGCGACGGTGAACTCGTTGGCCCCGCCGGCGATCGCCTTGGTGAACTCGACCGACGCGATCAGCGCCGCGGCGCCGCCGCCCAGGCCGTTGTAGACCGCGACCATCTGCGGCATGTCCGTCATCTTGACGACCCGGCCAGCCCACGTCGCCAGCCCGCCGCCGATGATGATGGCAACCAGGATGAGGACGAAGTTCAGCCACTTGCCGTCCGTGAACAGGATCGGCATGTTGGCATTGACGCCGGGATAGTCGGCGGGAACGAACGCCACCGGGACGAAGAACGTGACGACGACGGCGAGGATCATGCCCACACCGGCCCACTTGATGCCGCGCGCGGCTGTGACCGGCGACGACATCGCGCGCAGGCCGAAGATGAACAGCGCTGCGGCGATCAGATAAATGAGGCTGACAACCCAAAACATGCTCATGCCTCCTTCGCGGCAGCCGCCGGCGCGGCGGCGGGCTTCTTCTTGAACATGCCGAGCATGCGGTCGGTGACGGTGTAGCCGCCGGCTGCGTTCGCGGCGCCGAAGACGACGGCGAGGAAGCCGAGCACGTATTGCAGCGGGTCGCTCGCGTTCGCCAGGGCGAACATCGAGCCGACCAACACGACGCCGTGGACGAAGTTCGACCCCGACATCAGCGGCGTGTGCAAAATCACGGGAACCCGCGAGATTACCTCGTAGCCCGTGAAGGCCGCGAGCATGAAAATAAAGATATATAACAGATCTGGACTCATCGAATTCTCCTTACAGACCCAAAACCTGGCGGACCAGATCGTTCTTGACCTCACCGGCGTGCGTGAGCGCCGCTTTCGCGACGACCTCGTCGTCCCAATCCAGCCGCAACAGGCCGTCGGACATCATCGGGGTGAGGAAATTGAGCAGGTTCTTGGAGTACATCTCCGACGCGTGGACCGGCATCCGGCTGGGCAGGTTCACCGGCCCGTAGATGAGCACGCCGCCCACCCGCACGTCCTGGCCGGCCTGCGTTCCGGCGACGTTGCCGCCGCCTTCGGCCATCTGGTCGATGACGACGGCGCCCGCCTTCATGCCCTTGACCATGTCTTCGGTTACGATCAGCGGCGCCTTCTTGCCGGGGACGCCAGCCGTCGTGATCAACACGTCGGCGTTGGCCACCGCCTTGGCCAGCTTCTCGGCCTGGGCCGCCTTCTCCTCGTCGGTCAGCTCGCGGGCGTAGCCGCCCGTGCCCGCCGCCGACACGCCCGTGTCGACGAACTTGGCGCCCAGCGACTCGATCTGCTCCTTGGTTTCGGAACGCACGTCGTATGCCTCCACGATGGCGCCCAGCCGCTTGGCGGTGGCGATGGCCTGGAGGCCCGCCACACCGGCGCCGATCACCAGCACGCGCGAGGGACGGATCGTGCCCGCCGCGTACGTGAGCATCGGGAAGAACTTCGGCGAACGCGCCGCCGCCAACAACACCGCCTGGTACCCCGACACCGCCGCCTGGGACGAGAGCACGTCCATGCTCTGCGCCCGCGAGATGCGCGGGATCAGTTCCATCGCGAAAGCCGTCAACTGGTGTTCTTGCAGCAGCTTCACCCGCTCGGCGCTCTCGTAGGGCCGCAACAGGCCCATGAGCACCGTGCCCTGCGGGATCGCGGCCAGCGTTTCCACGCTCGGCGGGCTGACCACCCACAGCACGTCTGCCGCCGACAACACGTCCTGGGTCGTGTCGACCCACGACACGTCAGGAAGCGTGTCGACCCCCAGGTATGCGCCGTCCGTCGCGCCTTTTTGTACGACGACATCGACCCCGATACCGTGCAATTTCTTGACGACATCGGGCACGATCGGGCTTCGGCGTTCGCCTGCCTCCTCGCAGACCGGTATGCCGACAACGACCGCCATAGTCCACTCCTTAGTAATTGTGTGAAATATCGTGCGTCCCACCGGGCCCGCGAGGAAACGTGAGCCCAGGAAGTGGAACGCCCTCATGGATAACCTTATCGGGCCGCCTCCGCATTCCCTCAATTGGCCCAGATACGAGGGCAAGTCTACCTGGTGCGTGACGCCCCCTGATGGCGACGTCGTGGCGCTGTATGACTGGCGGCGGCCTGGGGCCATTGCCAAGCACTGTCGTCGCCGTATCGTGGTCCTATGGCTACTCCTCATATTTCCGCGCAGCCGGGCGACGTCGCCCCGGCTGTCATCATGCCCGGCGATCCGGCGCGCGCCGCCCGCATCGCCGCGTCGGTCCTCCAAGAACCGCGCGTCGTCTCCGACGTGCGCGGCATCCAGATCCACACCGGCACCGTCGACGGGAAACCGCTGTCGGTGATGGCCAGCGGCATGGGGATGCCGTCGATGACCTTGTACGCCACCGAACTGTTCCGCTTCTACGGGGTGACCCGGATCGTCCGCCTGGGAACGGCGGGAGCCCTGGCCGCCGGGTTGCACCCCGGCGACGCCGTCATCGCGACCGGCGCGCACACCACCAGTTCGATGAACGAGTTGTGGATGCCCGGCGTCCATTTCTCGGCGGTGGCCGATTTTCCCATGGCGTCCGCCGCGATGGCCGCTGCCGCCGGAGACCCCCACGTCATGGCCGGCCTGGTGATCTCCAACGACCATTTCTACCGCGACTTCATGCCCGGCTTCCACGAGATGCTGACCGCCAACGGTGTGTTGGCCACCGAGATGGAGACCGCCGGCCTGTACGGGGTGGCCCAGTCCGAGGGCAAGGCCGCGTTGGCCGTCCTGACTGTCTCCAACCACATGTTCCACGACGAAAACATGAGTTCCGCGCAGCGGGAGACGACGTTCGACCGCGCCCTGAAGCTGGCGTTGGCAGCCGCGTTGCACTAGGCCGACAGGAACGCGTCCACTTCGGCGGACGTGGGCGACGTGGCCGGCCCGCGTTGGGTGACCGCCAGTGCCGCCGCCGCGTTGGCGCGCCGGGCGGCTTGGGCGGGCGTCAGCCCGTGCGCCAACCCCGCGATGAATGCGCCGACGTGCGCGTCGCCCGCACCGTTGAGATCGACGGCGTCCACGACCATGCCTGGTATCCGTGCGACCTCGCCGTTGGTGGCCATGAGGCACCCGTCGGCCCCGCAGCGCACGATCGCGCCCGCGCGCGCGGAGGCCGCCAGGTGGGCGGTCGCCGCGATGGGGTCGTCCAGCCCGGTCAACGCCCGCGCCTCGGCCAGGTTGGCCGAACACCAGTCCATCCGCGACAAGACCCCGGCCAGCGCGGTCGCCGGAAGTTGGTGCGCCAACGGTCCTGGGTCGAACACCACGCGCGTGTGGGGCGGCAAGGCCGGCAGCCAGCCCAACAGGGCCGCGCGGTTCGCGTCGTGGGCCAGCGAATAGCCGGTGACGTACACCCAGTCGTCGCCGGTCACGTCGGCGTTGCGCAGCGCGGACGCGTCGAGGCGGGCTTCCGCGCCCCGGATAGTTGCGAAGGTGCGCTCGCCCCCGTCGTCCACCAGGACGATGACCAGGCCCGTGTCGAGGTCGGCCAGCGGCGGGTTGGCCAGCGTGACCCCGTCGGCCTCCAGGGACTCCCTCACGAGCGTGCCGTTGGGCCCGGTGCCGAGCATCCCCGCGTAGACGACCGGCAGCCCTTGGCGTGCGGCGGCTGCCATGACGTTGACGCCGCCGCCAGCAGCCCGCCCAGCCGACCGGGCCAGCACGTCGCCGCCGCGTGGCGGGAGTGCGGGCACCTCCAGGACGAGATCGGCGACTGCGTTGCCCGTGTGGATCAGCCGTGCGGCGGTCATGGGTTCACCTTTCGCGAAGGGCCAGCAGGTCGCTGGCGAGGCCATCCAGGTTGAGGTCGTTCACCTGGGCGACGACGCGCCGTGGTTCTTCCGGGAAGGCATCGACGCCGAAGCAGGCCCCCAGTATCGCCCCTGCCATCGCGGCGATGGTGTCGCAATCCCCGCCGATGGAGGCCGCCAGCCGCAGCGCCAGCCACGGGTCGTCGGCGGCTCCCAGAACGACCGCGAACGCTGCGGGCACCGATTCTTGCGTGGCCAACGACGTGCCCACCAGCGCGCCGATCTTGCCCAGGAACCTGTCCGGCCCCACCGTTGACACCTGTGGCCCGTGCGCCGCCAGATGCTTCAGGCGCGTGGCCACGTCCGCCGCCGCGACCCAACGCCCCCGTGTGGCCGCGACGCGTGCCGCCTCGATGGCGGATTGCAGCGCATCGTTGACGTTTCCGCCGTCGATCCCCGTGCTGACGGCGGCGGCCACGGCAGCCGCCCCGGCCAGGGCCACCGACGTGTTATGGGTGAGCTGGCTGGCCTGTTCGACGGCGTCCACCAGGCTGTCGCCGGGCGGGGTGGCGATGCCGACGGGCGTCACCCGCATGGCGGCACCGTTCGTCGTCCCGGCGTTGCCGGATTCGGACGGGGGAGTGCCGTCGAGGAGTCTGGCCAGCGCGGCTTTCGTGGACGGCCCGAGCAGGTCGAGCGACCCCCGGGCGCGCATCGAATCTTCCCAGGCGACCATCCGCCGGGCGAATTCAGCCGGGTCGATGTGGCCGTGGCCTTCCACCAGCAGGTGTCCCACCAGAACCGCCTGCTCGGTGTCGTCGGTGACCGACCCTGCGGGCATTCCGGGGGCCAGCGGTTGGTCGTCGGGACCGGGGTGGAGGCCGTCGAGCACCGGTCCCCAGCGGTCCATGATCTGGGCGCGGGAGAAGGACTGCGTCGGCATCCCCAGGGCGTCGCCCAACGCCAGGCCGGTCAACGCACCCCGCGCCCGGTCGAGGGCGTGGCTCCCGACGGGCGCTGCGGTGTCCGTCACGATGGGTTCCCGACGGGTGCCGCAGCACGCGGGGTATGGGGGTCGCCCCCCATCGTCATGACACGGACCCACGGGCGGCGATGGCCTCGTCGGCGGTCACCACGCGGATGAGCGGGCCGTAGAGCGCCATGACGGCCAGGGCCTGCTCCTGCGTCGTGTCGTCCACCCCGGCGGTCGCGTCGGACACGACCAGCACCTCGACGCCCGCGTCGGCGGCGGCCAGCGCCGTCGAAATGACGCAGCAGTCGGTGGAAACGCCCACCAGCACCATCCGCTCGCCCGCCAGCTCGGCCAGTTCCGGCCCCCACTTGGAGAACGTGGTGGCGGTCACCGGCCCGATGCCCTTGGCTTGTTGCGCGGCGGCGGCGCCAGCCAGTTCCGGCGTGATGTCCCACAGCTCGGCGTCGCGCGGTTGCAGCGCGAACGGCCAGTCCTGGTAGTACGGCACCCACGCGCCGGTCGGCTTGGCCGGGCCGACGAAGCGGGTGAAGACCACAGCGTCGCCGTAGGCGTCGATGAGGCGCTTGATGGGCGCGGTGATCTCCTCGAACCGGGGCGTCTTCCAGTCGCTGCCGGGCTCGCCGAAGACCTTCTGCATGTCGATGACGACGAGCGTCCCCGTCATGCCAGTTCCTCCTGCCTACGCACGGCGCCGCGCTTGACGATCAGCGTTGCGACGAAGGCGATCACGAGCGCGAACAGCACGCCCAGATTGGCGTAGGCCCAGGCGCCGTCCTTGCCGCCGACGAGGCCCATGAAGTAGCCCTGCCAGGCGAGCCAGTCAGCAGCGGTGTTCACCACGAAGCCCCAGCCGATGGCCGTGCTGACCAGGATGATGATGATCGCCGACCAGGAGATCGACCCGTAACGGCCTTTCGGGTCGAACAAGTGGGCGTCGTGGTAGTCGTGCTTGCGAAGCAGGATGTCCGCCAGCATGAGGCCCGCCCATGCGGCGATCGGCACACCCAGCGTGATCAGGAAACCCTGGAAAACTGCGGAGAACGCCGACCCGCCGAACACGATGTAGATGGTGCCAGCGATCATGATGACGCCGTCGATGGCGGCAGCAGCAGGACGGGGGATGGGGATGCCCGCCGACACGAGCGCCAGGCCGGACGAGTAGATGTCCATGACGGCGCCGCCGACCAGGCCGAGGATGGCGACGATGGCGAACGGGATCAGGTACCAGGTGGGCAGGATGGTGGTCAGCGCGCCGATGGGGTCGTTGCCGATGGCGTCCGACAGCTTGGAGTCCGAACCGGCCAGCATGAGGCCGAAGACGACGAGGATCAGCGGGGCGATGGCCGCGCCGAACGTCGTCCACCACACGACGCCCTTCGACGATGTCTTGCGTGGCAGGTACCGCGAATAGTCGGCAGCCGCGTTGACCCAGCCCAGCCCGAACCCGGTCATGACGAACACGAGCGACCCGATGAACGCCGCCGCGTTGCCCGTCGGCAGCGCCCCGATGGCGGTGAAGTTGATGTGGCCGAACGTCAGGATGAAGTACCCGATGGTCAGCACGCCGGTGATGATGGTGATGATGGTCTGGAGGCGCATGATCATGTCGAAGCCCATGATCCCGCCGCCCACGATCAGGATGATGACCACGATCAACGCGATGATCTTGACGCCGGTCTGCCCGCCTTCGCCCACGCCGAGCCCGGTGAGCACCGTCGCCGCCGCGAGCACGGCCATCGACGTCAGCACGGTTTCCCAGCCGACCGTGAGTATCCACGAGATGACGATGGCGACGCGGTTGCCCTTGACGCCCATGACCGCGCGCGACAGCACCATCGTCGGCGCGCCCCCGCGTTTCCCGGCCAACGCAACGAACCCGCACAGGAGGAACGAGACGACGATGCCGACGACGCCGGCGATGGTCGCCTGCGCGAACGAGACGCCGAAGCCCAGGATGTAGGAGCCGTACGCGATGCCCAAGACGGAGATGTTGGCCGCGAACCACGGCCAGAACAGGCCGCTGGGTTTCCCCTTGCGATCGGCGTCGGCGATGATGTCGGCGCCGGCCATCTCGACTTGGAGCGCGTTGCTCCCGGCAGATTCGACCGCAGATGTTTGCGTCATTGCAGTGTCCTTTTCTCGTGGCCCACAGCGACTAGGGCCTCCGGTTCGTGGTGAACCGGAACTTTTAGTCTAGAACTCCGCGACGACGACGTGTGAGTTTTCACATGGCCTGTTTGGTCACCTGTCCTGTCACCCGATGGCCCTTTTGATTGACTCCGCGTAGTCGCGCAGCAGCGGCCCGGCGTCGTCGGGATGCTCGGCGATGATCGAGACGATCTTGCTGCCGACGATCACCCCGTCGGCGACCTTGGCCATCGCGGCGGCCTGGTCGGGCGTGCCGATGCCGAAGCCGATGGCGACGGGCGTGTCGGTGTGTCGTTTGATCGCGGCGACGATGGCGCCCACGTCGGTGGTGATCTGGCCGCGCACGCCGGTGACGCCCATCGACGAGACCACGTAGACGAACCCGCGCGCCCGGGTGGCGATCTGCTCGATGCGTTCGGCGGACGTGGGCGCCACCAGGGTGATCACGGCCACGTCGTGCGCGGCGGCGATGTCGAGCAGTTCGCCTTGTTCCTCGAACGGCAGGTCGGGGATGATGACGCCCGCGACGCCGGCGGCCTGGCAGCGGGCGAAGAACGTCTCGTAGCCCAGGTGGAAGACGGGGTTGAGGTACGTCAGGAAGACGATGGGCACGTTGACTGTCCCGGCCAGGCGCGCTGCCAACCCGAACACGTCGTCCAACGTGGTCCCGGCGCGCAGGGCGCGGAGGTCGGCCTCCTGGATGACCGGCCCCTCGGCGATGGGGTCGGAGAACGGGATGCCCAGTTCGATCAGGTCGGCGCCGCCGTCGACCAGCGCGCGGACGTAGGTTTCCGTCGCGGCGATCGACGGGTCTCCGGCGGTCACGAAGGCGAGGAACGCCTTGCCGTGGTCGAAGGCGTTGGCGATGCTATTCATGGATGTCCCTTCCCCGGTAGCGGGCGATGGCGGCCACGTCCTTGTCGCCCCGTCCCGACAAACAGATGACGATGTCTTGGTCGGCTGAAAACTCGTGCGCGATGTCGCGGACGTGAGCCACCGCGTGGGCCGATTCGATGGCGCAGATGATGCCCTCGGTGCGGGCCAGATACTCGAACGCCGAGACGGCTTGTTCGTCGGTGACGGGGACGTAGGCAGCCCGTCCGGTGTCGTGAAGCCAGGCGTGTTCGGGGCCGATGCCCGGATAGTCCAGGCCAGCCGAGATCGAATAGACGGGCGCTATCTGGCCGTCGTCGTCTTGGCAGAAATACGATTTCATGCCGTGGAAGACGCCCGGCGACCCGGCGGCAATGGTGGCGGCGTGGCGACCCGCCTCGACCCCCTCGCCGCCGGCCTCGCAGCCGATCAGTTTGACGGAGTCGAACGGGATGAATTCGTGGAAGATGCCCATCGCATTCGAGCCGCCGCCCACGCACGCGACGACGGCGTCGGGCAGCTTGCCCAGCGTCGCGCCCAGTTGCTCGTGGACTTCCTGGCCGATGACGGACTGGAAGTCGCGCACCATCGTCGGGAACGGGTGCGGGCCCATCACCGAGCCGAGGACGTACAACGTGTCCTCGACGCGGCTGGCCCACTCGCGCATGGCCGCGTTGACGGCGTCCTTGAGGGTGGCTGTCCCGGAACTGACCGGGTGGACGGCGGCTCCCAGCAGTTCCATCCGGTAGACGTTGAGGGCCTGGCGGCGGGTGTCCTCTTCGCCCATGAACACCTCGCATTCCAGGCCGAGCAGCGCGGCGGCGGTCGCAGCGGCCACCCCGTGCTGGCCGGCGCCGGTTTCGGCGATGATCCGCGTCTTGCCCATCCGTTGGGCCAGCAGGGCCTGGCCGAGGACGTTGTTGATCTTGTGGGAGCCGGTGTGGTTGAGGTCTTCGCGTTTGAGCCAGATGCGGGGGCCGCCCAGGTCGTCGGTCATCCGTTGCGCCAGGTAGAGCAACGACGGGCGACCGGCGTAATTCCGCAGCAGGTCGGCGAGGCGGGCGTTGAACTCGGGGTCTCGGCGCGCCTGGTCGTAGGCGCGCTCGAGGGCGGCGAGTTCGTTCATGAGGGTTTCGGGAATGTATTGGCCGCCCCAGGGGCCGAATCGTCCGGTTTCCATTCTGGTTTTCATGGTTTCAGTGCTCCTTATTGATGCCGTCGGGGGTTGCCGAAGGCGCGCGTGACGCGGACCAGGTCTGCGACCAGACGGGGGTCTTTGTGGCCGTCTGTTTCGGCGCCGCTGCTGACGTCGACGCACAGGGCGCCGGGGACGGCCAGGGCGTCTCGGACATTGTGCGGGCCGATCCCGCCTGCCAGGAAGAAGGGCTGGGGGAGTGCGGGGATGTGTGTCCAATCGAAGGTTCGCCCCGAGCCGGACGTGGAGTCGAGCAGTAGGTAGTCGGCGGGTTCGCACGCGGGCGGCTGGCCGTCGGCCATGCGGACGGCCTTGATGACGGGGATTCCGGCCTGTTCCCGGACGGCGGCGACGGTGGCCTCGTCCTCGTGGCCGTGCAACTGGGCCATGTCGATGACGCCGTCGTGCGCCAACGACGCGATCAGCGCCGGGTCCGCGTCCACGAAAACGCCGACGGGGACGACGCGGGGATCGAGTCGCTCCCGCAGTGCGGCGGCGTGGGTGGGTGTCACCTCGCGGCGACTGGGCGCGAACACGAACCCCGCGTAGTCGGGGAGCGCGGCATTGACGGCGTCCACGTCCTCGGGACGTTGGAGTCCGCAAATTTTGATTTGGGGCAGTCCAGCTTTCAGCCCGCGCAGCGCGGCGGCCTTGTCGGCTGCCCGCATCAGCGCCTCGCCCACCAGGATCGCGTCGACGCCTGCCGCGTGCAGCGTGGCGACGGTGGCGGCGTCACTCACCCCGGATTCGGCGACTAGCACCGCGTCGCCGCCGATCATCGGCGCGATGCGGGCGGTGGTGGCGACGTCGACGTCAAAGGTGTGCAGGTCGCGGTTGTTGACGCCGACGACGCGCGCGCCTGCGTCCAGCGCCATGCGGGCCTCGGCCTCGTCATGGACTTCCACCAGCGCCGAGAGGCCCAGGGCGTGCGCGAGCGCCAGGTAGCGGCGCAGACGGTCGGCGTCCAGGATCGCGCAGATCAGCAGGACGGCGCTCGCGCCCAAGGCGCGCGCCTGGTACACCTGGTACTCGTCGACGACGAAATCTTTGCGCAACGCGGGAATGGCAGTGCTGGCGGCAATGTCGGCCAGGTAATCGTCGTGGCCCTGGAAATAATGCGGCTCGGTCAGCACGGAAATGGCCGCCGCCCCGGCACGCTCGTAATCGCGGGCGATATCCAGATAGGGGAAATGCTCGGCGATCACGCCTTTGGACGGCGAGGCTTTCTTCACCTCGCAGATGAATGACATGCCGTCGGCGCGCAAAGCCCGCTCGAACGGGAAATCGCCAGGGGCC
>Ga0123357_10000977_pt1 | contig 29153 bp, 24 predicted proteins | sample TergutEmb28metaG_FD_89873 | JGI IMG/M metagenome (GOLD analysis project Ga0123357, IMG submission 89873) | Embiratermes neotenicus P4 segment gut microbial communities from Petit-Saut dam, French Guiana - Emb289 P4 | ecosystem: Host-associated > Arthropoda: Insects > Digestive system > Gut ...
AGCAGTGCCGCCCCGCCCGCACCGTCAAGGTAGGCGGCCTCCAGAACGTGACGGTCGACTTGCCGCAGCCCCAGCACTGTGTTGAGCAGCATCGGAAAGAACACCATCAGAGCGCAGAGCGCCACTTTCGCGCCTAGTCCGAAGCCGAACCAAAGCGCCAGGATGGGCGCGATGGCCACGGCAGGCAGTGCCTGCGATGCGGCGATCAGCGGGGTCGTCGCCGCCCCCACCAGACGCCAGGACGCCACGGCATACCCCAGCGGCAGCGCCACGGCCACCCCAACGAGGCAGCCCAGCGCGGCCTCACCCAGCGTCACTCCGGCGTCGGCCAAGAAGCCGGCGGTCGCGATGTTGCTGCCCAGCCGGGCCAACACCCGTCCTGGTGCAGGCAAAAACACTGGGTTTACATGCCAGATGGTAACAACCAACTGCCAGATGAGGAATGCAGCAACCACCGCTAGCACCGGCGCCAACACCGGGCCCCAGGTACGCTGCGGGTACGTCGGTTCGACGCGCAACGCGTCGTCTATTCCAGACACGAGAGACCGCCTTCGATGCGCGCCTCTCATCCGGACTTTAACCGTCGGCCCCGGAGTTCCACCGGATCGGCGGCCCCAGGTAGGGCCGTTCGCGGGCTATTACCGCCGGTTCAGATTTTCACTGACCCCGGGCGCATCTGTGACTAGTTTAGCGAACTCGTCGGCCACTTCCTTGACGCGGTCCCAATCGGTGTACTCGATCACCGTCTTGGGGTCGGTTGGACCCTTCGTCATGGTCATGATCAACTGGATGGCCAGACGATCCCAGATCTTGTAGCTCGGGTAGTCCAACATGCCGGCGACGACCTCGGTGCGGGTTGGCACCCAGGTGGTCTCCTCCAAGAACTTCTTCGTGTAGGTGTGCACCGCCGGGTCGCGCTTGGCCTCGGTGCGCGCCGTCAACGAGACGGTGACGAGCAAGCTCGGGTGGGCATCAATCCAGGCCCGATGGGCGGCAAGGAACTTGGGCGCGTTCGCGTCGAAGTGCCCATAACGCACAGAAGCGACCAACGCGACGGCATCGTGGCGGTCGGGATCGGGCGCGGTGGTGGCGGAAAGTGCTTGCAGATCGGAGTCGACCCCGCACGCGGCCATCTCGTCAACGATGGCCTGAGCGATCTTGGTGGATTGGCCGAATCGGCTGGAATGGATGACGAGCACACATGGCTTATCTTTTGACATGGGTCAAGCTTAGCAAGGCTTCGATGAACGCCGGATGGTGGTTCAGGCAGTCGATACGGTTGAATTCCTTGCCACCGGCCTCGGTGAACGCCGCCCTGTTCAGTTGGCCGATTTCCTCGATGGTTTCGAGGCAGTCAGCGGCAAAACCTGGGCAGAAAACGTCCACCCGCGGGGTGGACGGGCCGAGCTCACGCATCGTGGCGATGGTCGCCGGCGTCAACCATTCCCCTGGCCCGAACTTCGACTGAAATGTAACCAGCCCTTGATCACCCGTCACACCGAGGCCAGCCAGCACCAGCTCCGCGGTGCGCCGACATTCGCCTTCGTAGGCCCGGGCGTCGGGGCAACTGACGGGCACGCCGTGAAAGCTCAGTACCAGCTTGTCGCCGCGGGCAAAGTCGGGGCGTCCCCCCTTCCAGGCGTCCTCAATGCGGGCGACACACGCCGCGATGTAGGACGGCTCGTCGCCCCAGCGGTCGGCCCAGGTGACCTCCAACGGGGCGTCCGCAGTTGACGGGTGAGCCTTCAGGTAGAGGTTGAGGTCGTCGTACAGACTTGCCGTCGTGGTGGTTGAGAACTGTGGAAACAGTGACAGCATCAACACCTGCGTCACACCGTCCGCCCGCAGAGCCGTCAAGGTGTCGTCGATGGATGGGGTGCCGTACCGCATGGCGTAACGCACCGTCCACTCTTCGCCCAGACCGGCCTGCAGGCTTTCGGCCTGAAGCTCAATATTGACGCGCTGAGGCGAGCCGTCTGGCGTCCAGATGGAGGCGTAGCGGGCCGCCGATTTCGGCGCGTAGAAGCGCAACAGAATCAGGTGAAGGAAAGGAATCCAGAAAGCGCGCGGCGCTGCAACGATTCGCCTGTCGGACAGGAACTGGCGCAGGTATGCCCGAACATCGCCGACCTCTGGAGAGTCGGGCGTGCCCAGATTGGCTAATACCACGGCGCGGTTCGGTTTCATTGAAGTCATGTTATCGTGAAAAGCCATGAAGCTAGTTGCAGCCGTCTCCGGTGGCGTCGATTCCGCCGTCACCGCGGCCCGGCTGTGCGCAGAGGGCCATGACGTCACCGCCGTGCACCTGATGCTGCGTGACGGTGCGGAGTCAGTCGCCGAAGACGCTCGTCGGGTGGCCGAATGCCTGGGCGTCCCCTTCGAGTTGTGGGACCTGCGCAAGGAATTCGATGCCCGGGTTTTGAGCGATTTCCTGGCCGAGTATGCCATCGGACGGACTCCCAACCCGTGCCTCGTTTGCAACAGGACCATCAAATTTGGCGCGATGCTAGACCGGGCGCTGGCCAGCGGTTTCGACGGCCTGGCCACCGGCCATTACGCACGCGTGACAAGGGGCGACGATGGCACCGCCACCCTATTGCGGGCCACCGCCGCAACCAAAGACCAAAGTTACGTTCTGAGCGTGCTGACGCAGGCACAGTTACGCCGAGTCTGGCTGCCGCTGGGCGGTTCCACCAAGGACGAGGTGCGCGCCGAGGCGGCCACCCGCGGCCTGCCGGTGGCGTCCAAGTCCGAGTCGATGGACTTGTGTTTCATACCCGACGGCGATACCGCTGGGTGGTTGCAGGCCCGGTTGCGCGAGCGTCCCGGCGACATCGTCGACGAGTCCGGTGAGGTTTTGGGCAACCACGACGGTACCTACCGGTTTACCATCGGCCAGCGCAAAGGCATGAACCTGAAACGCCCGGCCAGCGACGGCGAACCACGTTTCGTCATCGCCCTCGACGCCGGAAATGACCGCGTCACCGTCGGCCCGCGTGCTCATCTTGCCGCCACCAGGCTGGCCTGCGGCCCTGCAACCTGGACATCCGGCGCAGCCCCCACCGGCCCGGTTGACGCGCTGATACAGGTGCGTGCTCACGCCGCCCCACACGTGGGCACCGTCACCCCACTGGCTGACGGTACTGTCGACGTCAGGCTGCGCACCCCCATCGTCGGGGTGGCGCCGGGGCAGACGGCGGCTTTCTATGACGAATCGACGGTGCTCGGGTCGGCCACCATTGATCGGACCGTCCAAGATTGAGCGGCCGACACAGCCCTGTAACACAGGTCGCGCAGAATTGCAGTGCGAGCTAGATGAGTGAGGATGTATGAGCCAACTGATAGCGCAGCTGTATGACCGTTTGCCCCAGGCCGTGAGCACAGCACGGACACTTCTGGGACGTCCTATGACCTTCGCGGAAAAGGTGCTCTACTCGCACCTTTATGACCCGCCGACCTCCCCCATCGCTCGCGGCGAGCTGGCATCGTTCCGTCCCGACCGCGTGGCACTCCAGGACGTCACAGCCCAAATGGCCCTGCTGCAACTGATGAACGCCGGCAACCGGCCCACCGCCGTGCCGGCCACCGTCCACTGCGACCACCTGATCGAAGCTCACCTCGGCGCTGCCCAAGATTTGGCTGTGGCCCGAACCGACAACGCCGAGGTTTACGGCTTTCTGCGGGCGGTCGCCGACAAATACGGGCTGGGTTTCTGGGAGCCGGGGGCAGGCATCATGCACCAGGTCGTACTGGAGACCTACGCATTCCCCGGTGGCTTGCTGATCGGCACAGATTCGCACACCCCGAATGCCGGTGGGCTGGGCACCTGCGGCGTCGGAGTGGGCGGCTCGGACGCCGTCGACGCCATGACCGGCATGGAATGGGAACTCCGCATGCCGAAACTGATCGGCGTCGTGCTCACAGGCAGGCTAAACGCCTGGACCAGCGCAAAAGACATCATCCTGGCGCTGGCCGGCATTCTTGGAGTCAAAGGCGGCACCAACGCCATCATCGAATACATCGGGCCAGGTGCGGCCGCCTTGTCAGCTACCGGCAAGGCGACCATCTGCAACATGGGTGCCGAAGTGGGCGCCACCTCGTCCCTTTTCGGCTTCGAGACCGCCATGAGCGACTACCTCAAGGCCACCGGGCGTGAAGACATCGCCGAGCTTGCCACACGGGTCGCCGGTGACCTGACAGCCGACCCGGAGGTTTTGGCCGCCCCGCACGACTTCTTCGACACCGTCATTGAACTCGATTTGACCACCCTTGAGCCCCACGTCAATGGCCCCTTCACACCCGACCGGGCCACCCCGATCTCCCAACTCGGCGCGGTGGCTGAAACCAACGGCTGGCCACTAGACGTTGAGGCCGGGCTGATCGGATCGTGCACCAACTCGTCCTACCAGGATCTGGCGCGGGCCGCCTCAGTGGCACGCCAGGCCTTGGAACAAGGCATGAAGTTGGCCTGCCCGCTGTACATCAACCCGGGCTCGGCACGCACCGAGGCGACGGCGGAACGGGACGGACTTCTGGCGCCCCTGCGCGAACTCGGAGCCGTCATTTTGGCGGACGCCTGCGGGCCGTGCATCGGGCAGTGGCACCGCCCGAACAACCCCGATCACCCCAACACCATCGTCACCTCCTTCAACCGAAACTTCGCCAAACGCAACGACGGCAACCCGCTGACCCACGCCTTCGTTGCCTCCCCTGAAATGGTGATGGCACTCAGCCTTTCAGGCCGGCTCGACGTCAACCCCGTGCTGGGCCCGCTGACGCCCTCCACCGACATCGTGCTGCCCGGCAGTTTCGTCGATGCGACCACCGGCTACATCGAGCCCACCTTCAGCGACGTGTCGATCCAGGTCGACCCGGATTCGCCGCGGCTGGCCCTGCTTGAGCCCTTCCCGGCTTGGGACGGGCGCCCGATCGTCGACGCCGCCCTCCTGATCAAAGTGGCCGGCAAGTGCACCACAGACCACATCTCGCCGGCCGGTCCGTGGCTGGCCTATCGCGGGCACCTGGCCAAGATCAGCGACAACATGTTGAGCGGCGCGATCGACGCCTTCACCGGGCAGACCGCCAACATCGCCCAGCGCGCCCGCGAGTACCAGAATGCGGGCCGCCCGACAATCGTGGTCGCCGAAGAAAACTACGGTGAAGGCTCCAGCCGGGAGCACGCCGCCATGGAGCCGCGTTTCCTCGGTGTGGTGGCCGTCATCGCCAAGTCGTTTGCCCGCATCCACGAGACAAACCTGAAGAAGCAGGGCATGCTGGCCTGCACCTTCACCAACCCGGGCGACTACGACTTGATACGTCAAGACGACCGGCTCAGCATTCCCGATTTGGCGGAATTCGCACCGGGTCGCGGGCTCACCCTCGTGTTGGACCACGCCGACGGCACAACCGAATCCGTGCCGTTGACACACACCTACAGTCAGCAACAGATCGAATGGTTCAAGGCCGGTTCGGCCCTCAACTTGATGTCAGCGAAGGAGCAAGCATGAGCAGGATCACCTTCGACAACGGACAACTGCACGTCCCCGACACCGTCACGATCCCCGTCATCACCGGTGACGGCATCGGCGTCGACATCACTCCCGCCATGAAGGCGGTGGTCGACGCAGCGGTAGCGGCAAGTTTCGGCGACGCGAAGCGGATCGACTGGTTGGATGTGCCGGCCGGCGAAGCAGCGTTCAACGCCACTGGCGAATGGATGCCACCGGCCACCCTTCACGCCTGCCGTGAGTACCGAGTCAGCATCAAAGGTCCATTGGCCACACCCGTCGGTGACGGTCACCGCTCGCTCAACGTGGCGTTGCGTCAAGACCTCGACCTGTACGCTTGCGTGCGCCCCGTCCGCTGGTTCGAAGGTGTGACGTCGCCGGTGAAACAGCCCGAAAAGGTTGACATGGTGGTGTTCCGGGAGAACACCGAAGACGTCTACGCCGGCATCGAATGGCCGGCGGGCAGCCCCGAGGCCAGGCGCCTGTTCCGGTTCCTGTCCGACGACCTTGGCGTGCGGCAGGTTCGATTCCCCAGTTCCAGCGCCTTCGGCATCAAACCGGTGTCAAGGGACGGCAGCCGCCGTCTGGTGCGGGCTGCCTGTCAATACGCGATCGATCACGGCCGAAGGTCGGTGACCCTCGTTCACAAGGGCAACATCATGAAGTTCACCGAAGGTGGCTTCCGGCAGTGGGGTTACGAACTGGCAGCCGAAGAGTTCCCTGGCTTAGTGGTCAAGGACGTCATCACCGACGCTTTCTTGCAGGACACCCTTCTGCACCCCGAAAACTATGACGTCATCGCCACGCTAAACCTCAACGGCGACTACGCGTCCGATCAGTTGGCCGCGATGGTTGGCGGCGTCGGCATCGCCCCGGGCGCCAACATCAACTACGAGACGGGGCACGCCGTCTTCGAGGCGACCCACGGCACCGCCCCCAACCTGGCTGGGACAGGGCAAGCCAACCCATCATCGTTGCTTCTGTCGGCCGTGATGATGCTCGAATACCTGGGTTGGCAGGCATCCGCCGATGCTGTCATGGCGGCACTTGCCGCCTGTTACCGGCAGGGCGTGGCCACGGCTGACATTGCCCCTGCCGACGGCCAGGTATGCTCAACCGCTGAGTTTGCCCAAGCCATCATCACCAAGCTCAACCAATGAAGGAAAGGGCGACCATGCAACCCAACTACTTGGCCTACAAACTGGCAGACACCATAAAGCAAACGTCCAAAATCGACCTGCCGCTGTTTAGCCGGTACGGCGTCAAACGCGGTCTGCGAAATGAGGACGGCTCGGGTGTGCTGGTCGGTCTGACGCGCATCGGCGATGTCGTCGGCTATGACTATGACGACGTCGGAGCCTTGCAGCCGGCGCCTGGGCGCCTGTATTACCGGGCATACGATGTCGATGCGCTGGTGCACTCCTTCATGGCCGAGAAGCGGTTCGGCTTCGAGGAGGTGGCCTATCTTTTACTGTCAGGCACTCTGCCCGACGCCGACGAACTGGAGGCCTTCCGAGAACTGCTGGTTGACAACATGCCGCTACCCCACGGCGTCATCATGAGCATTCTGGCCACGCGGGGGTCGAATGTCATGAACATCCTGGCCCGCACCGTACTTGAGCTGTACACCTACGACATCGACCCGGAGAACCTGTCGCGCGAGCACTCGATGGAGCAGTCGATCGGGTTGATCGCTGGTCTACCGGCTATCATCGCGTACGCCTACAACGCCCTTCACTACCACAGCAAGGGCGTGCCGCTGAACATTCGCATCCCAAAGCCCGAGTTGACCCTGTCCGAGAATTTCCTCTACATGCTGCGCGAGGACTTCACAGAGTTGGACGCCCGCGTGCTCGATATGGTGCTGATACTGCAGGCTGAGCACGGTGGTGGCAACAACTCGACGTTCACGGTGCGCGTCACCTCATCGACTCAAACCGATATCTATTCGGCGATCTCGGCTGGCATCGGCTCGCTAAAAGGCCCGCTGCATGGCGGCGCGAACAATGCCATGGCCGAAATGTTCGACCACCTCAAGACGGCCATCTCCGATTGGAGCGACGTCGATGAGATCCGCGCCTATCTGACGCGCATGCTGAACAAGGACGCGTTCGATCACTCCGGCCTGATCTACGGCGTCGGACATGCCGTCTACACAATCTCGGATCCCCGCGTGCCCCCAGTGCGCGAGCTGGCCGAACAGTTGGCCGCCGAGAAGGGACGCTCCGACGAGTTCAAGTTCTTGGACTTGGTTGGCGTCCAGGCCGTCGATTTGGTGTCCGAGATCAAGAATCACGGTCAGCCGGTGACTCTAAACATCGACTTCTACTCCGGGTTTGTCTATGACCTGATCGGTATTCCGCGCGAGCTGTACACGCCGCTGTTCGCCATGGCCCGCATCGTCGGCTGGACGGCTCACCGCAATGAGGAAATCAACTTCTCAGGACGCCGCATCATCCGCCCCGCCTACCGCGAGGTCAACGAGGAACGACCCGAATACCTGCCGCTGCAACAGCGCTGAGCGGCCACGCTAGCTGACTGCGGCTACCGCTTCGTCCAAGGCGACGTCCTGGCTGCGATCACGGCGCATGACCAATAGGGCCACCACCCACGCGGTGGCGAAAGCCCCGACCGCCACATAGCCAAGCGACGCCAGGTTGACGCCACCGATGGCCCCCACCACGCCTGTCGTCCAGCCCAGGTGGTCTCGCAGCAACGACATTGCCTCAACTGTGCCAATCATCAAAGCAAGCAGCACCGACAACCCTGTGACGGTGATGTTGAACACCAACCGCCGCCGAGCCGAGTTGGCCCCCGCCCAGGAGTAGGCATGTCCCATCATGATGCCGTCCATGGTGTCGAACAAGGCCATGCCGGACGCGAAAATCACCGGCAGAGTCAGCACTGCATACCAGGGCAGCGTCAAGGTGGCCACACCGCCGGAGATCGCGAAGAGCCCGACTTCAGTGGCCGTGTCGAAACCCAGTCCGAATAGCAACCCGACTGGGTAGATGTGCCATGGCTGGGCGATCTTGGTCAGCCGTCCACCCAGCAAGCGGGCGATCAGGCCGCGCTGATTCAGGGTTTGCTCAATGACGTCGGCACCCGCCCGTACCCGATAGGCCGCCATCAGGCCGACCAACGCAATCAAGTTGATGACGCCCAGAGCCAGCAAGAACACCGCCGAGACGCTGGTGCCAACCACACTGAACGTGGAGCGCAATACGGCCGAGTCGCCGCTCATCGTCGTGGCGATGAACCGCACGCCGGCTGCCAACGCGGCGCAGGCGACGAACACCACCGTTGAGTGGCCCAGCGAGAACCAAAAACCGACCGACAGGGGACGGCGCCCCGTGGCCGCCAGAGACCGTGTCACGTTGTCTATCGCGGCGATGTGGTCGGCGTCGAAAGCGTGCCTCATGCCTAGGACGAACACCGTCCACCCGAGGCCAACACCGAACCCTGCCTCCCGCGAAGCGCCGCCCACTGCCACCGCCACAGCCAGCCCACCCCAACCGATCACAAGCAACGCCGCAACGGCCGCCGACATCAACGCGATGTGGCGACGTTCGGCCGGCGTGGTCTTTCCAGCCTCGGCGGTTAGGGGGGTCACCTCAGAGATACTACCCAAGGTATGGCTAATCCCCCACGTCTTCTGTTACCAAGAATTTTGAACGCTCCGGGTTTGGGCGGAAGCTGACGCCGTCGCGGCGCACCCCCTCGACCCATCTGTCAACCTGCTCGCACAGGTTCTCGACCGAACCGGAGCCATCGAAAACCACATCTGCGGCGGCCAACCGCACGTCATCGTCCGTTTGGGCCTTGATGCGGGCCTTGGCGTCCTGCTTGGTCAAGCGCCGCGAATCGACCAGGCGCGCGATGCGCGTCTTTTTCGGGGCATCTACCACGATGACAACGTCAAACGCCTCCGGACCGACCGATTCGACCAGCAGCGGAATGTTGTGCACAATCATCTTGTCGCCGCGAGCCTCGGCAGCGGCGTCAAGCTCACTGCCCCTGGCGATCACCTGCGGATGGATGATCTGCTCGAGGCGATCGAGGGCCTCATCGTCGCCGAACACCACCCGTCCCAGCCCGATCCGGTCAAGTGTGCCGTCTTCCGCCAACACTTGCGGACCGAATGTCTCAACAATGGCTGCCAACCCGGGTGTTCCCGGCTCAACAACTTCGCGGGCAAGCTCGTCATAGTCGACCACTGGTATGCCCAACGCAACGAAACGGTCGCCCGCCACTGACTTGCCGGCCGCGATGCCGCCTGTCAATCCAACCCGAATCATGGTCACCTCTCAAATAGGTTAGTAACCAGACTAGCTTGTGGAACGCCGAACCACCCCACAGGTGTTCACAGGTTCGCCGAGTAAACTCAGTCCACGGTGTGATATCCACATCAGGGAGTTGGGTGGTGTAGTGCTTCATCTGGACGAGGTCCGCAAGACCTACAAGACGGGTTCGTTCACCCAGGCCGCCTTGGCCGGGGTGACGATCACGTTCCGCGACAACGAGTTCGTCGCCGTCCTTGGACCGTCCGGCTCGGGCAAAACGACACTGTTGAACATCGTCGGCGGTCTCGACCACGCCGATTCTGGCGACCTGGTTGTGGACGGGGTTTCCACCAGCCAGTACAAGGATCGGGATTGGGACGCCTACCGGAACAATCGGGTCGGTTTCGTCTTCCAAAGCTACAACCTGATACCCCATCAGACGGTGCTTGCCAACGTCGAGTTGGCACTGACGCTAAGCGGCGTCAAGGCGTCCGAGCGTCGGGAGAGGGCCATCGCGGCGCTCAGCGAAGTTGGCCTGGATGAGCACATCCACAAGCTGCCCAGCCAGTTGTCTGGTGGCCAAATGCAACGCGTCGCCATCGCCCGCGCCTTGGTCAACGACCCCGAAATCGTGCTGGCTGACGAGCCTACCGGCGCGCTGGACACCACCACCGGAACCCAGGTGATGGATCTGCTGGCCGAAATCGCCGAGGACCGCCTAGTCGTCATGGTCACCCACAACCCTGAACTGGCCGCGGAATACGCCACCCGCATCGTCTCACTGAGGGACGGCCTGGTGGTCGACGACACCGACGCCTACGACCCGGCGACGGAAGACGACGCCCGTGCGGCCAAGCCGACCCGCCGTACGTCGATGAGTTTCCTGACGGCCATCGGATTGAGCTTCACCAACCTGATGACGAAAAAGGGCCGCACCCTGATGACCAGCTTCGCCGGCTCAATCGGAATCGTCGGCATCGCCACGATCCTGGCGCTGGCAAATGGCGTCAACGTCTACATTCGCGGCGTCGAAGAGAACACCCTGTCGCTTTACCCGCTGACGATCGCCACGCAAGGCATTGATCTTGCGAGCATCATGACTGGCGGTGGTGGTGGCCCAGGCGATAGTGGGTCCGCGTCCGGTGACCAGGCCCATGAGATAGCGCAGTTGGCCCGAATGTTCAGCCACATCGGCACCAATGATCTCGGCTCGCTGAAAACGTTCCTCGACTCGCCCGAATCCGGCATCGGGCAGTACGCCACCTCCGTCGAGTATTCCTATGACGTGACGCCACAGATCTTTGCCGCGGGCACAGGCGACGTGCGTCAGGTGAACCCTAACAAGGTCTTTTCGGCCCTGGGCGTCGGCACCTCCGGGTCCGCAATGAGTTCCAGCTTCTCTTTCGGCATGACGTCCGACTCTTTTTCGGCCTTGCCGGAAAACACTGACCTTGTCAAAGGGCAGTACAACCTGGTGGCCGGGCATTGGCCCAACAACTCGAACCAGCTACTGCTGGTGCTGACGTCATCTGGCGGTGTTTACGACGGCATCTTGTACACCATGGGCCTGCTCGACCCAGCCGAACTGCAGAAGATGGTCGATGCCCTGGCCAACGGCACGCCCATAACGGTGCCGACCGACAACCAGCAGACCTACACCTACGAGCAGTTGATGGCGCCAACCTTCAAGGTGGTGCCTGCAACGGCCTTTTACCAGTACGACCCGACCTACAACCTTTGGACGGATCGCAGCTCGGACGATGGTTGGATGCGCACCGCCGTCGCCAACGGCGAGCCGCTCAACATCGTCGGCATCGTCGAACCCGACCCATCAGCCAGCGCAACAATGTTGAGCCCTGGGCTGTACTACCCCGCCAGCCTCATCAGCCACCTGATGAGCCTGGCCGCCAAGGCCGCGCCCGTGGTGCAGCAACTGGCATATCCCGACACCAACGTGTTTTCTGGCAACACCTTCGAAGAAGATAACCAAAACTCCGGGTTGCAGGGTTTCGACTTTTCGTCGATGATCAACGTCGACCCGGGCGCGATGTCGTCACTGTTCAATTTCGACCCGTCAAAGCTGAACCTGGATCTGAGCGGTCTCAATATGTCGTCCCTGTCGATGGACGCCGCCAATCTGACCATTCCGCCGCCCGACTTGATGTCACTGTTGGGCAACCTAAACATTCAGGTGTCACCGCAGGCCGTAAGCGACCTGTTGGTACAAACGCTGACCGATTTCATCAATGACACTCTCATCGTCCCGACGCCGCCTCCACCGTCCCCCACCCCGACACCAACAGATACGGCGACACCGACTGACACAACTTCGCCGACCGCCACACCAACCGGCACCGCCACACCAACTGGTACCCCGACGGGTCCAACCCTCCCAACCGGCTTTCCCACGACCTTGCCCACGAACCTGCCAACCAGTCTGCCGTCCATCCCGACGGCCTCCGATCTGGCCGACTCGTTTGCCGCCTGGTTCGCCCAACCGGATGTGCAGGCAACCTTCATGAGCCGGCTCGGGCAAGCAGTTGACATGACCTCGTTGCAACAACAACTGACTGCCGCCCTCACCACCTACATGCAGCAGGCGATGCAACAGGTTCTGACGGCCATGATGAGCTCACTTCAGACTCAGCTCAGCATTGCCATGAAAGCCACCATGTCGCAGATGTTCGGCCAGTTGAGCACTGTGATGTCCATCGACCCCAGCAAACTGAGCAACCTGTTCTCGTTCAACCTGGACGCCGACCAATTGACCACCATGATGATGTCCATGATGAGCAACAGGCAAAACTCCATGGAATCCAACCTGCGCCAGTTGGGCTACGCCGACCCTGCCGCGCCGTCCAGCATCAACATCTATCCGAAGGACTTCACCTCCAAGCAACAGGTTCTGGACATCCTTGACAGCTACAACACTCAAATGACAAATTCCGGTCACGACGAAAAGGTGATCACCTACACCGACATCGTCGGCACCCTCATGTCGTCCGTGACCGACATCGTCAACAAGATTTCGGCAGTGCTTGTGGCCTTCGTGTCCATCTCGCTGGTGGTCTCGAGCATCATGATCGGTGTCATCACTTACATTTCGGTTCTGGAGCGACGAAAAGAGATCGGCATTCTGAGGGCGATGGGCGCCAGCAAGCGAAACATCGCGAACGTCTTCAACGCGGAAACGCTGATAGTGGGCTTCGTGGCCGGGTTGATGGGTGTGCTCATAACGGTAGGCCTGACGTTAATCGCCAACCCGATCATCAACCATCTGTACAGCATCGACCGCATCGCGCGCCTTCCGCTGACATCGGCGCTGGCCCTGATTGGTGTCTCAATGGTGCTGACCGTGGTGGCCGGTCTGATACCGAGCTCGGCAGCGTCCAAGCGCGACCCCGTTGAGGCGCTGCGCAGCGAGTGACGCTCATGCCAACCGCCACCCAGATCGACCTGCCAGACCTCAGCTTGGTGCTGCTGATCGGCGCATCTTCCAGTGGGAAGTCGACTTTCGCCGCCAAACACTTTGGCCCGTTCGAGGTGATCTCGTCCGACTATTGCCGCGGACTGGTGAGCAACGACACCGAAAACCAGAGGGCGACCGACGAGGCTTTTGACCTGCTGAGAACAATAGTCGGCAAGCGTTTGGCTGCCGGTCTGTTGACGGTGGTCGACGCCACGAACGTCCACGCGAGCGCCCGTCAGCCGCTTTTGGCACTGGCGAAAGCCCATGATGTATTGCCCGTCGCCATCGTCCTCGACCTGCCCAGTGCTGTGCTGTTTCAGCGTGCCCATGACCGCCCAGACCGTCGCATCTCCAACTACTCAATCCAAACGCAGTACCGCCAGTTACGCTTCGCCGTGAAGCATCTCGAGCAAGAGGGCTTCCGACATGTTTTCGTGCTTACCAGCCCCGAGCAGGTGGAGTCCGCCGTCATCACCCGGCGGAGGCTCTACACCGACCGTCGCGAAGACCATGGCCCCTTTGACGTAATTGGCGACATACACGGCTGCTGGGACGAGTTGTCGACCCTTCTGACACTGCTTGGGTATCAGTTCCTCCATGACGACCAAGGGCGTACCGTTGACGCCGTCCATCCTGAGGGACGGCGTGTGGTCTTCCTGGGTGACCTGGTCGACCGAGGGCCCGGCGTGGTATCGGTCTTGCGGCTGGCCATGGGCATGACGGCTGCTGGGCATGCCTTGACGGTCATGGGCAATCACGAGGCGAAGCTGGTGAGAGCTTTGCAGGGACGCCAGGTGACACTCAGCCACGGTCTGGCCGAGACCATGGCCCAGTTGGCTGGTGAAGGGCCTGCCTTCACCCAACAGGTACTCGACTGGTGTTGCGACTTGCGCAGCCATTACCTGCTGGATGGCGGACGTCTGGTGGTGGCCCATGCCGGGCTGAAGCAGGCATACCAGGGGCGAGCGTCCGCTCGGGTGCGCAGTTTCGCCCTCTTCGGCGACACCACCGGCGAGTCGGACGAGTACGGCCTTCCGATCCGCTACCCCTGGGCCGAGGATTACCGAGGGCCCGCCATGGTTCTTTATGGGCACACCCCCGTGCTCCAACCCGAGTGGCTCAACAACACTTTGTGCCTAGACACTGGCTGCGTCTTCGGCGGCGCGTTGAGCGCCCTGCGCTACCGGTCCAAGGAGATCGTCAGCGTGCCAGCTCGCCGAGTCTATGCCGAACCGAAGCGGCCGCTAACCCCGCCATACCAGGGACGCGGCGATGCCCCACATAACCAGCGCGATGATGACGTCCAGCACACGCCAGGCCCGGGCCGAACGGAACAGCGGGCGCAGCCACCGGGCGCCGAAGCCGAGCAGCGGGAACCATAAGCAACTGGCCAGCATCGCGCCGCCGGCGAACCACCATTGGCCGGGCCGGTGGCTGTTAGCCAGCGACCCCAGCAGCAGGACCGTATCGACGTACACGTGCGGATTCAGCCATGTCAGTGCCAGCGTGGTCACCAGCGTCGGCCAGAGCCGTGTTGTGACGGCGTCGTCACCCTCGACACCCAGAGTCTCGCCCCGCCAGGCCCGTCGCAGCGACAGGAAACCGTAAACCACCAGGAAGGCCACACCACCCCAGCGCATGACCACAAGTGCAGGGTTGGCGATGCTGGAAATCCAGCCGAGTGCGCCAGTACCGACGCTTATGAGGATGATGTCGGACGCGGCGCACACGGCCACAATCCAGCCCACATGGGTGCCCCGCAAACCGTTGCGCAACACGAAGGCATTCTGGGCTCCGATGGCAATGATCAAGGACAAGCCCGCCCCCAACCCGGCGGCGGCTGCTGCGATCACGGCACAACACTAGCAAAGACCGCCATCTTGGTCGTATGATCAGAGAACCCCAAGATGAACAAGGCATTCGACCTGGCCAGAATGGATTCGACATGTTTGCATCTTCACTCCCCCGACGTTTGGGCATCGTTGCCGCGTCGGCCATTCTGCTCGCGGCCGGGTATGCAGCAAGCGAGACATCAGCCGCGCCAGGAGACTACACCTTGCCGGCTGATCGCAGCGCGGCCTGGAATATGGCCGGACTGGCGACCGTCGGCGGGGTGCCGTCCACCTCGTGGCCGATCTGTAACCCCACTCCTTTGATGCCCAGCGGCGCGGACGACACCACCGCCATCAATGACCTGATCGCCGGGTGCAACCCCGGCACGGTCGCGCAGCTCGGTGCGGGCACTTTCCTCGTTGGTTCGCCCACTCAGGGCACGTATCCACTCACGTACATCTCGCTGAACAAGGGCGTCGTCTTGCGCGGCGCCGGTGCAGGCAAGACCATCTTGCTCGACCCGCTCAACCCGCCGGCCACAGCGACAAGTCAGACCAGTGGAAACCCCTGGCCGATCGTCGTGGTCGGCCCCAGCATCTGGGTAAACCCCGACGGCGACAACCGGTGCAGCGGCACCCCCACGCCATACCAGTCCAATTTCATGCAACTTCTGTCCACGGACGGCGTTCAAGGCAGTAACTCGGTCAGCGTGGCGGACGGCAGCATTTTTCACACGGGGATGTTTGTGTTGCTTGATCAGACCAGTGGGGCGAGTTGGCAGCCTGACGTCATCACTCCCGGCGAGCAGGTGTGGGCGTCGCCCGATTACACGGTGACCTACCAGGTGCACAATCCCGCCATCTGGAACGATGATCCGATGGCCGCGGCCAACCCGTCCCAAAGCAACAACTGGGCAGGCATCGGCGACGGCGCAGACGCGGCCTGCTGGTTCAGCCGCCAGGACCGGCCGCAGAACGAGATCAAAGAAATCGCGAGCGTCAGCGGCAACACGGTCACTTTCACTTCGCCCCTGACGATGGGCTACAAGACCAGCCAGCATGCCGAGTTGACCACGTACACGGGTGGGAACGCGCAGGTCGTCAATGCTGGCGTGGAAGACCTAAGTGCTGTCGGCGGCGGCGGTGACGGCATTTTGTTCACAAATACGGCCTATTGCTGGGCCGACAACATCGAGGTCTACGACTGGTGGGGCGACGGTGTGGGGTTCTTGGGCGCATTTCGCACAGAGTTGCGCGACTCCTACATACATGACGCGGCCTGGCCCGAGCCCGGTGGCGCCGGTTATGCGATCGCCATCGCGCAGGGCTCCTCCGAGTTGCTGATCGAGAACAACATCTCGATCCGCGCGAACAAGGTGATGGTTGCGCAATCGGCTGGTGCCGGGTCGGTGGTCGGCTACAACTACATGGATGACGGCTACATAGCCACCACCTCGAACTGGATTGAGGCGGGCATCAACGGGTCGCACATGGTGGGCCCCAGTCGCATGCTGTTCGAAGGCAATCAGAGCTTCAACATGGAGAGCGATGACACCCACGGAAACTCAACCAGCATGACCTTTTTCCGGAACTATGCGACGACGGTGCGGGCGCCCTTCACCAACATGCTGGACGGGACGGCCATCGATGACGCCAACAACCTTCCGGGCAACAACGGGCCGAAGCGAGCAGTGTCGCCTGGAGCCTACTCGTACGACATGAGCTATGTGGGCAACATACTCGGCGACCCAGCCGTGACGACGGCTGCGAACGGCTATGTGGACGAGATCACCGACTGGACCAAGGGGTCCACTGGCATCTGGATGATGGGCTGGAACCCGAGCGGAACGTACATCACCGATCCCAGAGTTGCCACAACCGCGATCCGCGACGGCAACTGGGACTCCTTATTGGGCCAGCAAACCTGGTTGACCGGCACGCCGGCACCCCTTCCCAACTCGCTGTACCTGAGCGCCAAGCCGGCATTTTTCGGTGCCGATGCATGGCCGTGGATCAATCCGGCAACGGGCCAGACGTGCACGTTGCCTGCCAAGGCCCGATATGACGCCGGCACGCCGAATGACGCGACGCCATCCACTACCGCGTCCTCATGCGCTGCGACCGTCACAAAGGTCACCGTGTCGTTTGATTCGACGGGCGGCAGTGCGGTGGCTCCAGTGTCGGTCGACGCCGGGTCGGTGGTCGTGCCCTGGCCTGCCGATCCAAGCCGCCCGGGGTTCACGTTTGCGGGGTGGAACACCGCGCGGGACGGGTCCGGCCAGGCGGTCACGCGGGCCACAGTCGTGTCGGCCAACATGACCATCTATGCTCTGTGGGCTTCCGTGCCCGCGACCCCGACAACACCTGTCGGCCCTTCGCAGTCGCCGGGGACGGCGATTCTGGTCTCCACCGGTGGCTTGGCTGGCGGGTCAGGGCCGCAACCCGGCCCGATAATCATGACGTTACTTATGGGAGTCGGTTTGGCCACATTTGGCGGCATCCGCTCCAAACATGCCGTCCGTTTTATGGAGAGAAATGTGAACACCGTGCCGGGAAAAATGGGCTAATCTGTGATGGTGCCAAGCCTTGGAGCCCGCGAAACAACCTTTGACTCGCATGAACTTACGCGAGTCCAAGAGGTAGTCAAGTTCATCACCTTCGTGGCCTGCGAGGCCAGCGCTGCCGTGGTGCAAGCCGGTGTGTTTGCCTTGCTGTTCAGCGTGGTCGGGTTCAAGGCCTGGAGCAGCAGCTACCTGCCGGCGCTCATAGCGTCCGTTTTGTGGAGCTTCACAGCCAACCGAAAGTTCACCTTCAAGTCGGTCAGCAACATTCCCGTCGCCATGATGAAAGTGACGTTCTACTACGTCCTTTTCACCCCCGCTTCGGCATGGTGGGGCGACGCCCTGGCCGCCCAGCACTGGACGATTGGACCTGTGCCGCAGTACTACATCATCTTGATCGGCACCATGGTCGTCAACTTCGTCACCGAGTTTTGCGTCTACCGGTTCTGGGTCTATCGCCGCTCGATCAACACTTCAGCTGCCGGCCAGCGCGAACAGTCGCGTTATCAAGGCCTGACCGAACCAGATCTGGCCGTTTCATAGGCAAGCGGTCTAGACTTTCCACCCATGTGGAACGATCTGCAAACTGACCAATACGAGGGCATGCTGGCCGAGACCGTCGCGATACGGGGATATGACGGCGACCGCATCAATGCCTACTTTTCGCGCCCCCTGGGTGCCGGGCCCTACCCGGGCATCATTTTGATATCACACATGCCAGGCTGGGACGAGCTGAACCGCGAGGTGGCCCGTCGCTTCACCCAGCACGGGTTCATGACACTGTGCCCCAACATCTACCAGCGGTTCGGCGAAGGCTCACCGGAGGCCGTTGCCAACAAAGCCCGCGAGGCCGGCATGGTGCCCGACGCCTCGGTGATGGGGGACGTCGAAAGCTCCCTTGACTACCTCAAGTCGATGCCGCAAAGCAACGGCAAGGTGGGCGTCATCGGCATGTGCTCGGGCGGGCGTCATGCCTTCTTGGCTGGCTGCCAGGTCAAGGGTCTGGATGCTGTTGTCGAATGCTGGGGTGGTGGCGTCGTTCAGGCCAATGTCACACCAAGCCAACCCGTTGCCCCGATCGACCTGACCGACCAACTGGGCTGCCCGATGATCGGTATCTTCGGCAACGACGATCAGCGTCCGTCACCCGCCGAGGTCGACCAGCATGAGGCGGCACTGAAAGCGGCCGGCAAGCAATACCAGTTCTATCGCTATGACGGTGCCGGCCATGCCATCTGGAACTACGCCCGCGATTCGTACCGCGCCGACGCGGCAATGGATTCGTGGAACAAGGCGCTGGCCTTCTTCGAAGCCCAACTGAACTAGCTGGTCGTGGAAGACGTCACTCATCGCCCATTCTCGGTGATGGTCAAACCGGTCGGCTCAACCTGCAACCTGCGCTGCACCTACTGCTATTACCTGGACACCCCCAGCACAACACCACGCATGAGCGATGCCGTGCTCGAGACGTTCATCTCGGGCTACATCGCCGCGGGCGGCATCAGCTTCGTCTGGCATGGCGGCGAGCCGACTCTGGCAGGTTTGGACTTCTACCGCCGTGTGGTCGAGCTGCAGCGAAAGTATCTGCCAGAAGGCCAGACGGTGTGGAACAACCTTCAGACCAACGGTGTGTTGCTGGACGACGAGTGGTGCCAGTTCCTGGCCGACAACCACTTCGACATCGGCCTCAGCATTGACGGCACGGAGTGGATCCATGACCATTTCCGTCCCGACCCGCGCGGAGAAGGATCCTATGACGCCGCTGTCGGCGCCATCAAACGTCTACAGGCCCACGGCATCCAACCCGATCTGCTGTGCACCGTCACCTCGACCGCCGCCGACCATCCGCTGGAGGTCTATCGCAACCTGCGCGCCTTCGGCACAGGCTGGGTGGAGTTCATCCCAATCATCATTCACGACGGGGACGGCTTGACACCCGAGTCCGTCACTGGCGAGGCCTACGGCCGCTTCCTTACCGAGATCTTCGACGAGTGGCTGCTGAACGATCTGGGAACCACTGCCGTCCAACTGTTCGCCGAAACGGCCAACACCCTGGGCGGTGGCGCGCCAGGCCTCTGCTGGCTGGCACCCACTTGCGGACGGGCGCTGGTGGTCGAGGCCGACGGCAGCGTCTATTCGTGTGACCATTTCGTCCGCTCACAGTTTCGCATCGGTGACGTCAGCAACCTCTCGGAGGCTGCCAACTGCCCTACTCAGCAGGTGTTTGGCCAAGCCAAGGCCAACCTGCCCGGCAAATGCCGCGACTGCCCCTGGCTGGCGCTGTGCAACGGTGGCTGCCCGAAGGATCGCTTCGGCAAACCAGGACTCAATGTGTTGTGCGACGGCTTGACCGCCTTCTTTGCTCATGCCGTGCCCGAACTGCGAGCCGTCGTCGCGATGGCCGGCAACGGAAACACATCACCCGCCATCATGGATGACCTGCGCACGGCTCGCCTCGAAAAGTGGCAAGGCATTGGCCGAAACGACCCCTGCCCATGCGGCAGCGGACGCAAAGCCAAGCATTGCTGTTGGGCGAAGCGTCCATCGTGAAGCCCGATGGCACAGTAGGCGTCGTTGACGTGGCAAGATAGAGCCCACGGATTTCGATCAGAAAAGGCCAAAACTATGGGGTACTTCGCCACACCATCTGAGCCCACCGCCGCACCAGGCCGCGTGTCGCCGTTGACGGCAGAGCGCATCACCGGTGCGCTCGACAGTCGTCAATGGAACTATGACACCGACGAGGACGGCGATGTCAACGGCAACTGGGACGGGCACCTGTTCTACTTTTTGCGCATGGGCCAAAGCCAAGAGATCTTCATGGTGCGCGGACGCTGGGAAGCCCGCGTCCCGCTTGAGGTGGGGCCGACGCTGCTGCCGGTGCTGAACACTTGGCACAAAGAAAAGCTGTTTCCAAAGGCTGTGCTCGTCGACTTCCCGGATGACGGCAACTCACGCGTATTCACGGAAGTGACCATTGACTGCGAGCACGGTGTAACTGATGAGCAGCTTATGTTGCACATTGACGCGGGCATAAACACCGCTTTGCAGCTTTTCGAGGAACTCGACAAGCAGTTCCCCGGCTTGCAGACGACGAACGATAATTGACGCCCCCATGGACGCTCCTCGCGCATTCCAGGTCGACCTCCACGGTGTGGTCGACCTGTTTGCCCATCACTTGTATTCAAGTCCGAGGGTCTACCTGCGTGAGTTGCTGCAAAACGGCGTCGACGCAATAACGGCACGTCGATTGGGCGAACCCAGCTGCCCCGCTCAGGTTCGGTTGAGCCAGATTCCGGGCGGGGGCCTGCAGGTCAGTGACACCGGCATCGGGCTGACCCGCGACCAGGCCACCGAACTCCTAGCCACCATCGGCCATTCGTCCAAACGCATGGACGATCTGGAGACGGCCCGAAGCGATTACCTTGGACAGTTCGGCATCGGCTTGCTGAGCGCCTTCATGGTGGCCGACGAAATCGAGATGCTCAGCTTGTCGGCGTCGGTCCCAGGCGCCGCACCGATTCGCTGGCGAGGGTTTGCTGACGGCACCTACACGCTGGACGACATCACCTTGGACGAGTACGCCCAGGCCACCGGCGGCGTCGAGCCCGGCTCCCTGGTGCGGCTCAGCCCACGTCGTGACGAAGAACACTGGCTGGCACCGGACACCGTGCGGGCCTTGGCAACCGACTTCGGCTCACTTTTGCCTTTGGACATCGCCATCCAGGTGCAAATGGACGACGGCGAGTCGCTTTGGCAGCGCATCACCGAACCGGACCTGCCGTGGGCCGTCAAATACTCGTCGCCGGCCGAGCGCGACGCCGCGATGGACAACTATTGCGCCCGTGTCTTGGGTTTCCGTCCGCTGGCGGCCTTCGACTTGTCGGTGCCCCTGGTCGGCTTGACTGGCGTCGCCTTTGTGCTGCCGACTGCCGCATCGCCGGCTGGCATGAACACGCACCGCGCCTACCTCAAACGCATGCTGGTCGGCACACAGGTGCCCGGCCTGCTGCCGCCTTGGGCTTTCTTCGTGCGCTGTGTGGTCAACTCGTCCGAACTGCGACCCACGGCGTCCCGTGAAGCCCTCTACGAGGACGACGTGCTGCTGGCCACCCGCGAGGCGCTGGGACGTGCGGTACACGACTGGGTGGCGGCCGTGCTGGCGGATGAGTCCCCGCTGCGCAACGCCTTCGTCCGCACCCATCACCTGGCCATCCGCTCAATGTCCCTGCACGACGACGACATGCTCGACTTGGCAGCGTCGGTGCTGCCCTACGACACAACGCTCGGCACCATGACGCTGGACCAATTTCACGATGAGCAAAGCACCGTACTTTACGCCGCCACCGTCGAGGACTACCGTCGGGTCGCCCCCGTCGCCCGCGCACAGGGGCTTGGCGTTATCAACGCTGGCTACGTGTACGACGCCGACCTGCTTGGGCGGCTAGGGGTTCGGCGCCCATCATGGTCGGTCAGGCTTCTCGAGGCCTCTGACGTCGAATCAACACTGACGCCGTTGACGCCAGAGGAAGAGCTCAAATGTCTGGACTTCCTGCTGGCGGCCGGCGAACCGGCCAGCGAGTTGGATTGTGAAGTTTGGCTGCGCCGGTTTGAGCCCGAGGCCCTGCCGGCGATGCTGATAACCGACTCGGACATCGAGCATCAGCGCTCGTTGCAGCGCACCCGCGACGAGTCGAACGGGGTGTGGGGTGGTGTCCTGGGAGATTTCGTCAAACCGAGCGCCAAACGCCGCCTTGTCTTGAACTATGACAATCAAACGGTGCAGACCCTCGCCACGGGCGGCGACGCCGAAGTGCATAAGGCGGGAATCCAGACCCTGTATGTGACGGCGCAGTTGCTCGCCGGTGAACCACTGCGCCCACGTGATGCCAGAGTGATGAATGAGGCACTTGCCATGCTGCTTCACCGCGCTGTCGGTGGGCCCCGTTGGGACGAGCAATCATGAGATCTATCGACGAAGCCAACCGCGACATCACCATCGTGCGACAGCTTCCCAACGGACATGCCAAATCGGCTGCCGCGCGGGCCGAAGTCGACCGCATTGATGCCGAAGGCCCCCTTGAGGCCAAAGCCTACGCATTGAACACCCTGGTGGAGGCCTACTACTTTTCCGATGAGGAAGAAAAGGCCTTTGTCCCCTTCACGCAAGAAGTGGCCTGGTACGACGCCCACCCCGAATGGTTTGACGAGATGGATAAGTCGAACCTTTTCTGGTCGTTCAAATGGATGGTCAGCGGGTTGCGGTACTACCCAAATGTGCCGTTGGCACAGCTTGAAGCCACACTCGCCGATATGGAAAACCGCTATGCCGTCGCCGGCTACGGCATGGATGCGCCATACCAGATGAAGTGGTGGCTGGCGCGCCACATCGGCAGCCCCGACACCCAGGCCCTGTTTGACCAATGGCAGCGCCAGGCCCGAGACGACATGTCGGACTGCGAACTGTGCTCCCCCGCCGACCGCTGTGAATACCTATTCGAGTTGGGACTTGACGACGAGGGCCTTCGGGTTCTGGAGGGTGTGTTCGCCGATTCGTCCATCCGTCAGGAATGCTTCTCCGAGCCGGCCAGTATCCTGGCCAAAGCGCAGTTCGCCTATCTTCGCCGGGGTGGCCCGGGCGACAAAGCCAGCGCCATCAGCGCTCACCACCGCTGCCGCTCATACCTGGGAGGCACGTCGTCATTTGGCATGTCGGCCCGCGACGCCAACCGCGTCCAAGAGCGGGCTCACGCCCTGTCTGAGGCCCGCGGGCTGTGCGTCGAGTTTCTGGCGCGTACCCACAACCCGCAAGCCGCCATGCGGCTGCTAGAGGACAACCGCAGCTTCCTGGTGCATGCCACACCGCCGCTGGCTCGTCTGGACTTCCTCAAGCACGTCGGCGCGGCCCTGCACGTCATGGTGGACGAGGACAATCTGGGTGACGAACCGGTGGCGCTGCAAGAACCACGGGTCGCCACGTTGGGCGAGCTGTGGGCCTGGCTTCAGCCTGAAGCCGAGGCTTTGGCGGCCCAATTCGATAACCGCAACGACACCACCAACCAGACCGACCTGCTGCACCGGGCCTGGCAGGCAACCACCTTCGCCGAACCACTTGACCTTCACATTGCCATCGCGGCGGACGCGCGATCCGATGCGCCCGTCGCCACTGACGGTGCTGGCCCTGACGCCACCGCCGAGGCGCCTGCTGAAGAGGACCCTCAGTCGTTGCTGAAGCAGGCTGACGGCGAGTTCGCTGCCGGCCGTGCCACCGGCGCCATCAACACCTACCTGCGGGCAGCCAACCTTTTCACCAGTCAGGGGCGCCTGTCGGACGGCGGCTTCGCCCTCGCCGAGGCTGGGCGGGGCGCCCTGATTCTTGACGATCTCGACACCGCCACGGAATGCCTGACGCGCGCTTCCAAGCTACTAGTAGTCAGCAATACACCGACGCAGTTCGCCGCACCAGTTCAAATCGTCTTGGCGGAAGCCCTGTTCCGCAACCGGAAAGAAGCTGAGGCTTCCGCGCTGTTGGACAACACCGCCAACACCATCGAGACGGCGATGGCCGCGAAAGCACCCGAGGGCGAGGCGCCAGACCTCACGACGCGACGCGAAAACGACCTTCGCTGGGCGCGCACCCGGGTCGACGAGATGAGGGCCGAAAACCTGTTCCGCAACGCCGAACCAGGTGCCGCCGCGCTGGCACAGCACGCGGGTGAAAGCTACGGGCAGTTGGGCATGATTGAGCAGGCGGCCGGAGCGTTTCAGTTGGCTGGCGAGGCTTGGCAGGGCATTGATGACGAACAAGCCGTCTGGTGCCTGCAGTCAGCGGTCGAGGGCTACCAGATAGCCGTTCGGCGGCCGCAGAAACAGCAAGCCGTCAATCAACTGGTGGTTCTTCTGCAAAAGCTTGGTCGCACAGACGAGGCGACCGCCGTGGCGACCGACCTTTAGACACAGTCAGGAAAGACCCTCACGCCGCGATTCGCGGGTTGCCTCTTCGGCCTGCACCCGCGACACATCGATGACGACATCGCCAGTGTTGAGATTGACCTCCACTGGGCCGCCCTTGGGACCCGGACCAAGCGCCGGCTTGACGTTGATGCGCATGCGCTCCATGTCGATGTACTCACGCCAGTGACGCAGACTCGGCTGGAACAAACTGTCGAAACCTAACGACATTTCACAACCTCCTCAATGTTCACTCTAGCCCCTAAATCTCGGTATTGACCCCCGGCGGGGCAGCCACCGGCACATGATTGTACGTTTCAAGACGCCAGTTGGCGCGCCACCGCGACACAATCGACCACGCAGCGTTGGCCATGCCGGCAAGCTGGATGGACGCCTCGTACGGCCATCCCAGGACGGTGGCAATACCCATGCGGATGGCGCCGCCATGGCTGACCACCAGCACCGTCTCACCGTCGTGCGCGTCGGCGATGTCGCGCAGGCATTGAGCCACCCTCACACCCACCTCCGTCATCGTCTCACCTGTCGGCGAGCGGCGGTAGTCGCGGCCAGCCGCCATGTCGGCGCCCGCTGCCGGGTCAAGCACCGTCACCGACGCAAGGCTTTCACCCACCCAAGTGCCCACATTTATCTCGGTCAGACGGTCGTCCAGAACTACCTGAGCGCCAGTGATGTCAACACAGGCCTGGGCTGTCTGCCGGGCGCGGATAAGCGGCGATGTATATATGGCCGCCGGGCGCATCGACACCAGTTCAGGCGCAACAGCCACAACCTGAGCCTGCCCGCGCTCATTCAACGGAATGTCGGCCCGCCCCTGGAAGATGCCCTGCTCGTTCCAGTCGGTTACGCCGTGACGCCACAGCACCAGCCGGGTGGCACTCACACCGCCACCTGTTTTGGCTCGTCCTCAAGATCCAGGTCCAGGCGTGGAGCGTCCTTCCAGATGCGCTCCAAAGCGTAAAGCTCGCGATCTTCGACCGACATGACGTGGACGACGACATCAGCCAGATCGAGCAGAATCCATTTCGCTTCCGCCTCGCCTTCGCGCCGCAAAACGCGCTCGCCCGAAAGGCCTGCCGCCTCGTCGATGACGTCCACGATGGCGCCCGCCTGACGTTCATTGCCGGCCGTGACGATCAAAAAGATGTCGGCGATCGCCAATGAACGCGATACGTCCAAGGCGACGATATCTCGGCCAAGCTTGGATGACGCCGCGCGCGCCAACACTCCCGTCAGCTCGACAGCATGCGGTGTTGCACTCACTAAGCTTCCTCCCGTAGGTCATGACAAGTTTAGCGTGCTCATGTAGCCTAGTGGGGATATGAACGTTTGGGTGCCGAAACAATACGGGGCGTGGGCCATGCTGCTCGCGCCTGTTCTGGCGGGCTCAATCATCGGCGGGTTCGGCTGGCATGAGATTCTGGTCCTGCTTTCGTGGGTGGCGGCCTACCTCAGCTACATGGCGATCCGCGGCGTTTCGGGACGGGACGGCCGGGCCCACATAGCCCCCGCGGTGGTGTTCGGGGTGGCCGCCGCAGCCGGAGCCGTGGCGTTGCTGGCCTGGCACACGGCGCTCGCGTGGTGGGCGGTGCCGCTGGGTGTGCTTTTCGGCACCAGCCTGATACTCATCGTCACCGGCCGCGAACGCAGCGCCATAAACGACGCCGCACAGATCGGGGCGTCCTGCATGATGACGGCGGCAGCCGCGACGGCGCACCTGATGGGCGCCGGGTTTGGTTGGGCAGTCTTCGCCGCTGGCGTTGCTTGGCCCAAAGCCTGGCTCGCTGCGGCTATCTTCGCCGGTTACTTTTGGGGGACGATCCCCTACGTCAAGACGATGATCCGCGAGCGCGGGAAACTTAGCTGGTACATCGCGTCCATCGCCTATCACGCCGTGATGATCGTGCTGGGGTTTTTCGTCAACCCCTGGGTGGGAGCTTTCGCCGTCTTGGCCACTGCCCGGGCCGCCTTGGTGCCCAAGCTATGGCCGCGCGCCAAGCCGAAGCGAATCGGTATCGGCGAGATGGTCGGCACCGTCATCCTCATCGTCATTGTGGTTTGCACCTTGTGACGTCAGTGCCCCAGCCACACATGCAGCTCGCTGATGTCATGCCACTCCAGCGGCTGGTCCGCCAGCAGCTTCTGTACGGATAGCAGGTCCCACGCGTCGTCAATGTCTAGATCTTTGGCGGCCCGCAACGTTTCGTCGTCACACTCGCCAGTGAAAAAGGCCCGGCAATCCCCTGCTGCCGCATTCGAAACGACGACGGCTCCGTTGGCAGCGTCGTCTGGCGAGACAAGAAGCCTGGACTCAGGAATGTCGGCCACCACAACCAACCGTTCCGCACGCCCTGCCACCAAACCGGCGACGTCCGCCATCTGTAGCGCCGCCATTTCTGCCTCCTCACCCGGTTCGACGCCGAAAGTGGCGGCCAAGTCCGCGTTGGCAGCAAACCCCGGGACGGCGTGACGCAGGCGGGCATCGTAGACCAAAGCCGACAGGTCGTCCCGACTCACCGGTACAGCAACCAACACATTCACGGGGCTATTCTCCCATTATCTTCAGGACTTATCCACAGATAGGGCCATACTCGGTGGTAATGGCATGGCAAATCAGGAAGGCTGGATGAATGTACCTGAGCTTCAACACCCTCTGGTTGCCCCCGGTGGAACGCGACACCGTCACGCCCTGCCCGGTTCCAACCCCGCGATCAACTGTCACGCCGCCAGCTGACGACGCTGGGGACGCCATGCCACGAAACCTGGTGTTGACCGTCGCGAGGGCTGTCATCGAAGCACTGTCGGGCTATCGACCGGTGACCCAACTGGCCAGATGGCTGACACCTGCGGCCCTGGACGGGTTGGCAATGGCCAGGCGTCACGGCACCTGGAAGGGTACCGCTATCACCCGCGTGTGGGCCACCCAGGTTTCGCCCCGCATCATCGAAGGCGTCGCACATGTGCGGTTGGATGATCGCAGCTTGGCCCTGCCGATACGCCTGGAATGCGAGGGCGGTCGGTGGTCATGCACACACCTGGGGGTGCTGTTGCCAGGTTCGCATATGCGAAGCTAGGGGGCTACCTACCCCACCGCATTGCGGCCGTGGCAGTTCTTGAACTTGCGCCCAGATCCGCACGGGCACAGCTCGTTGCGTCCCACACCTTTGAAGCGATCTCCGGCGGCTGCCGCAGTGGCCTTGGCGTCACCTGGGCCCGAGTAGGAAAGCGGACGCTGCGGGCGACCCGCCATCACCTCGTCAAGGGCCGTCACCTTGCGCGGCGGGGCCGCTTGGGTTTGGCTGGCGGTCGATGCGGCAGTCCGCGCTCGCGCCTTGCGCGAGTTCGCGGCCGGACGCGGCGCGGTGATGCCACCGGCCGTGGTTGTGGCCTCGGTGGGCACCTGCTGGGCCGACATTCGGGCCTGGCGCAGCATGGTGGTTTCGTCACCGTCGGCGGCCGTGTCGTCCAGGTCGCTTGGCCCATCCGACGGTCCCGACAGCATCTCGGTTTGCGGCTGGCGCACCGTCACCTGAGCGTTGAACAAGAACCCGACAACGTCCTCCTTGAAGGCCTCCTGCATGCTGTCGAACATCATGGCGCCTTCGCGCTGATACTCGACCAGCGGGTCGCGTTGGGCCATCGCACGCAGGCCAATACCTTCGCGCAGATAGTCCATCTCGTAAAGGTGCTCGCGCCACTTGCGATCCAAAACAGTCAGCCAAACCTGACGCTCGAACTCGCGCATGTTCATCTCGCCAAGCTCTTCTTCACGCTTGGCATAGACCTCGTGGGCGTCCTCGCAGAATGCGTCAATCAACTCCTTGGCGTCTTCCGCACCGGCGAAATCCTTGGGCGACAGAGTCGTCGCGTAGACGCCCTTCATCTGCGTCCAAAGCGCGTCCAGGTCCCACTCGTCCGAGAACCCGGTGGTCTGCTGGTGGACGGTGGCGGCAATAACCTCGTCAATGGTGCCCTGCAATTGCTCATTGACGTCGGCGCCTTCGAGTACTTTGCGGCGGTCTGTGTAGATGGCGTGACGCTGGCGGTTCATCACGTCGTCGTACTTCAGGACGTCCTTGCGCATCTCGAAGTGCTGCGCCTCGACCTGCTTTTGGGCGGACTCAATGGCGCGGGTAAACATCTTGTATTCCAGCGGCTGATCGTCGGGCAGGTTCATCGACACCATCGCGCGTTCGACCAAGTCGGACTTGAATAGGCGCAACAGATCGTCCTGCAGCGACAGGTAGAACCGCGACTCGCCCGGGTCGCCCTGACGTCCTGAACGGCCGCGCAACTGGTTGTCGATGCGGCGAGATTCGTGACGCTCGGAACCGACGACGTAAAGCCCGCCGGCCTTGACCACCTCGTCGTGCTCGTCCTCGACCTGGGCCTCCAGTGCCTTCAACGTGTCGGGCCATTCGGCCTCGTACTCGTCGGGGTTCTCAACCGGATCTATGCCTTTTTGACGCAGCGTCAGGTCGGCCAGGAACTCCGGGTTGCCACCCAGCATGATGTCGGTACCACGGCCGGCC
>Ga0123357_10000978_pt1 | contig 29140 bp, 27 predicted proteins | sample TergutEmb28metaG_FD_89873 | JGI IMG/M metagenome (GOLD analysis project Ga0123357, IMG submission 89873) | Embiratermes neotenicus P4 segment gut microbial communities from Petit-Saut dam, French Guiana - Emb289 P4 | ecosystem: Host-associated > Arthropoda: Insects > Digestive system > Gut ...
ACCTGGATTTCGCCAGGGTGTTCAGGCGTGAGGGCCAGCCCTGCCAGCGTTGCGGCACCACGATCGTCAAGACGCGGGTCGCGGGGCGGGGCACTCATCTGTGCCCCCGATGCCAGCGGGTGAGGCGGGTTAGTACCAGTTGTGAGCCATCTCGTGGCTCCAGGCGCCACACGGGTTGACGTAGCGGCCTTTGATATAACCAAGGCCCCACTTGATCTGGGTGCTCGGGTTGGTGAGCCAGTCTGAGCCGATGCTAGCCATCTTGGAGGCGGGCAGCGACTGCGGTATGCCGTATGCGCCGGACGATGGGTTGCGCGCGTTGACCCGCCAGCCGCTCTCGTAATTCCACAGATTCACCAGGCAACCCCACTGGCTGGTGCCGAAACCGTAATCGGGCATTAAGGACTTGGCGATGGCTTGTGCGGCAGCCACGCTGACGTTTGACGGCAAAGCCGGAACGTCCACCGTGTGGCTGTCGGCGGCGGCGGCCTCCGCGATTTGCTGTTCAATCTGTGCCAACTGTTGCTGCAATTGTGTCTGCTTCGTCTTGTCGGCGTTGACGGCCGCTTGGGCATTGGCTTGGGCTTTCTGGTTGGCCGTCACCTGCGTGGCGACGGTTTGCTGGGCCTGCTGCGCCGTTGCCTCGGCCTGTTGCGTGACAGTGAGGTGTGCGGCCGCGGCTTGCGACGCCTGCTGAGCGGCCGCCTGGGCGGATGCTGCAGCGTCCTCAGCTTGCTGCGACTGATCTTGGGCTTGTTGTAGTTGTGTCTGGGCCTGTAACAAATCGTTCATGGCGTTCTGACTGGAATCGAACGCCTGGCCTGTCCACTGAATCTGGTCGCTCATATGGGATATATCTAAGTTGGTCAGCATCATCGACAACGACATCAACGTTGTGTTCTGCTGGGCTGCTTCTTGAGCTATTAAGCCAATAGTGTCGCGTTCCGATTGGACCTTGGCCTGGCCGGCGGTCACGGCCTGCTGGGCCGCCAGCAGATCAGCCTGGCGGGCCGTCAAGGTCTGTTGGGCCTGGGTCGCGGCATCTGCCAGCCTGGCATCGTCGGCTTGAGCTTCCTGGGTGGCCTGCTGCTTGGCAATCAAGTCAGCCTTAGCTTGCACCAGGTTCTGTTCAGTCTGCTGCAAGGCGGACGATGCTTTGCTCAGCGTCGCCTGGTCTTGGTTGGTCTGGTTGGTGTTTGCCTGGATTTGCGATTGGGTGTTGGACTTGGTGGTGTTGAGGTCGTCGGCGTGGGCCGCCGGCACGATGTACACCAAGGCAAGACTCAGCCCGGCGATGACGGTCGTTCGCAACAGGACGCGCGTCTGGGGAAGTTTTGACACGGCGTGCTCTTTTCGTTTGATGCGCACAAGTATCGTCGTGAACCGTCAAGGCTTGGCAATCACGGCGTCAAGCCGTAATCGAGAGTTGAGCTGGCTGACGCACCCCAAAGGCGGGTGCGGCAGAATACCTATCACCGCTGGGCTGATATGTCATGCTCAGCCGTTGGGGTGGACGGTGGTGATGTGGTGAGCACGCAGGGGTATGGGAAGTCACTGGAATAGGGCGGCGGGAGAAGTGATGTTACATGCCCAATAGAACGGGGTGGGGCCCGAAGACCCCACCCCGCGGTGGTATTTGTTGGTACCTCTATTACTTGGAGGCTTCGTCAGCGATCGCAGCGGCGGCAGCCTTCTTGCGTCCGACGTTTAGCAAGGCCAGGCCGATGATGGCGACCGTTATGCCGACGCCGGCGATGAAGGCCGCCACACCAAAGGCCAGAACTGACAAAAGCAGCGAGGCTTGTAGAAAGCCGGACTGCTGGGCGGTGCCGCGAACGGCCCAGGCGGCCATATCGTCTGACGTCATGACGTCGCCTGCCTTGTGCAGAATCTGGCAGTTGCTACCAGTGCAGGTTGGGTCAGCCGGGACGTCCTTGCTGTAGGTGTAACCGTTGGAACTGGCGACCTGCGGGATTTGGCCAAAGGTACGCCCGTTGGGATTGTCAGCGTCTTTTGTGGCCAGCTGGGTATGCACTTGGATGCCGTGGATCTGTGCTAGGGCCGTGAACGGGCCGGCAACAGGCTTGCCCATCAGCGCGCCTGGGTTGTCGGCGGTTACTTGCTCGACGGTGATGGCCTGCGCACGAAGCTGTGCGGAAACCCCGCCGTAGATGACAATGCCGGTGATGAACATAATCACACCGATCACGGTTATGATCCACGCGAGAATCTTGGTGGCATCCTTCTTTGGTGCTGTCGTGGCCGCTTGGGTATTGCTCATGATATTCCTGTCTCTTCTGTGTGTTGCGCGACGCGCCCGGTAGCTTAGTTTGGCGTCATCGACCTTTCGACACGTAGGTCTCCCGATACGTGTAATAAAGACTATAGCCCGATTTTCGGTACCGTGGGGGGTATTTTCCGTTTACCCGCTGGGGTATCAGCCCAAGGGTTGATGCGAGACGGCTCTTAACCGTCCAACAGGCACATCAGGTAGACTGTAAGCCCGGTTTTCGCTGCGGGCGGATTCCTGGCGAGGTCGCATAGTGGACTAGTGCAGCCGCCTTGAAAGCGGCCGAGGTGCAAGCCTCCAAGGGTTCGAATCCCTTCCTCGCCGCCGCTCTGACTAGGGGTTATACCTGAATCGGCCGCCGCCGCGTAATTAGCCCGCACTTTTGCCCGTTTCTTCCCCTGTTTTCCTCTGTTTTTCCTACCCCTTCGCACCCGTGGCCGCCGAGTAGATGGCCTCTCGATCCGCCCTACTATCGACCTGCTTTCGGCCAACCCGGCGACGGTGAACACTCACGAAAAGTGACAACTATTTGTCTACTTTCTGACAACGGTTCACGGCGGCTGGTGGACGTCGGTCCAAACTCTATGCGGTCCATTCTTGGCGGGCTATCATCGCGGCCTGTGGACGTCGTGAGCGCGTCGCTATCGCGTAACTATTGCTGCACTTTCGTATAACCCTTGTACAACTTTTGTACCACCCTTGCCGGGGCTGTTTCAGGGCGTCAACTGGTACACCTTCGGTCTACTATCGGACTACTAATCAGTCGCCTTGTGTTGCTCTGGCGGACGAAGTAAGTCGATTGGGTTGACGCCGAGATGCTGGGCGATGCTGCCGACAGTGCGGAGCGTTGCAGACTGTTTGGCGGTCTCGAGGCGCTGCACATAGGTGCGATGGACGCCGACAGTGTGCGCGAGTTCTTCTTGGCTCATGTTTCGCGCCATGCGGTATGCGACGAGATTCGCCGCAAGCGTCCGCTCCAGGTCACTGTCCATGATGCACTCAAGACTTCCGTGGCGTAACCTAAAGGTCTACACACTATAGTGTGCAGATTGGAAAGGACGTAGACCGTGGACATCACCCGACGCAATGCCGAGCTAACCGAAACAAGGCCGACGCCGCATACACGAAAGCGGCCGTTCCGTTCGCGGTGGGGGTTGGGAATCGTGGCCGTCTTGGCGATGGTCGGCGGACTGTCGGGTTGTGGCAACGCTGGAAGCACGCCCGCAACTGTTCCAGCCACGACGACTGAAACGCCGGCTCAAAGCCGAAGCGCGGGTAATGGAGCAACTACGGCGGCGGTCGACTTCGGAATCACAATCGACAGCACCAGCCAGACCACAGACGATGACGGTAATGCCGCCATCATGGTGACTTTCACATTCACTAACAACAGCGATTCACCAACCGCCTTCATGGACGGGGCTGTGCCGATCCTGGTCCGGGCATTTCAGGGAAACACCGAACTGGACTCGGCGACGATAAACGGCGACGATACAGACGCAGCGAACTCACAGAAAGAGATCCCCGCAGGCAGCTCTGTGCAGATCCATTGGGCCTACAAACTCGCCGACAAGTCAGACGTGAAAATAGAGGCTGTCACGTCCGACAGCAGCGGCGATGATGTAATACTCGACAGCAAAACGGCTTCTGTGAACTGAACAGCCGACGCCACCAAGAAAAGACCTAACCCAGTTGCATTAGGCCAACCACGAAGAAAGGATGAACATGGGAATACTTGACAGGATCGAGGAGCAGCAGGGCAAAATGAGGGCGGCGCGTGACTCAATGCAGGAGCGGGCCAAAACGACGGGATTCGGCGAGAAGTTGCAGGCGTGGGCGGATTCGGAGCAGGCGAAGGCTGACGCTGGGCATGCCAAGTTGGCGCAGACTGCTTCGGGCGTATTTGAGGGGGTAGCCTATCGGGCGGGGACGCTCACGGTGAACCGCAAGTCGTATCCGATGGTGAATTGCACTATGCGGGTTGAACAAGGTGCGGATGTTCATGCACGAGGCTGGACATTGACGACCGGAATGATCGGCTCTGGGAAGCTGAAGGGCCATATGCGGCTAATTGTCTCGACGCCTGACGGCGATCAGATTGTGGAGTTCAAGGCCGATAAGGCTAGCAAGGCCGAGGACTTCGTGTCGAAGTTCACGAGGACCGCGAACCTTTTGGAGGGCTAGATGGCCTCGTGGTCGCCTGGCTGCCGTGGCCGGTAGCCGTCTTCATTCTTGACGATGAGGGGGTCTCCGGGTTGCCAACCTAGCGGGCGATGATCGGGTAGACGTTCAAGGGCGGCATCGTAGGCGAGCATATCTGCCCACTGGGCAGTAAACGCCCGCGACTCGATTTCTGCTTCCAACTTGCGCGTCCCGTTAAGGTCTGCGTCGTCTGTGGCGGCTAGCGCTGGCCCAAGCACTTTGGCTACCGCCAGCACGTCAGAAAGCGCCGTGGTCGGGTTGTCCACCGCTTCACTTAGGCAATTGAGCATCTGGCTTTGGATACGTGACAGCGTGGCCCGGTGGTGTTCGGCGATCTCGCGGCGTCGGTCGGCAACCATTAGGCGCAAGTCGTCTTCTGTGTTCCACCATAGCGGGCCGGTCTGGCGTGTCACTCCGGCCCGCTTGGCCGCGTCCTTGATCGTGCATCATTACACAAGAGCATCAGCAAAGACGAGCCGAGCAAGGTGTGCGTCGGCTTTCGTCGGGTTGCGTCGCGTTGGCATCGTTCTTTCCCTCTTATCGCTCTCGGTCGTATTGCTCCTACGCCCACTCAGGAATCGGCGGCCATGTCTTGGCTGTTTGCTGAACAGACGCCGGACGGTCGCCTCGTCCAGCTTGCCCCAGTCATTGGCAAGGTCGTCTGGACAACCCGGCGACCAAGGACGCGCTGGCGCTGATGGCCGGCCTGCTGGCTCTCCTGTATCTTTCTCTAGGTGCGTAACCATTAAGTGAGGTTGGTTCGTGGTCGGATTCCGGCTTCGCTATGTCTGTGACCAGCGATCAATGGGGACCGGTCCCAATGATCCTGTTTCACGACGACATTTTCACGCCGAACACACCCAACGGTGATCCTGTACTCAATGATTTCGGCTTAACGTTTGGTGGTGCTCAACTTGCGCGCGGCGTGTCCTGGTGGTAATTCGACGAAGAGGAAAGGGAAACAATGATGTCGGCATCTTGCCGTCATCGCCAGTGGTGTTTAGCCCCTTGACACCTGAAGTGTTCAATGACTAAACTCCAACAATGCGAACACGGGACGTCAACAACCTGATCGAACGGTTGGGTGGTGTGTCTGTGCGTCAGCGCGGCAGCCATCGCTTCTATTCAGCCAGTTCGCAGGAAACCACCGTCACTACCGTCGTTCCACAGCATTCGGGAGATATTCCGCTTGGTACGCTTCGCTCAATCGAGCGCGACCTCGAACCGGTCTTTGGGAAAGGATGGTTGCAAAGATGAAGTATGTGATCGATGTCTATCGTGAGGATAAGCAATGGCTCGGCGAATCCCGCGACCTTCCGGCGGCTCACACATTCGCCAAGAATCTGGTGCTTCTCGACCAATACATGCGGGAAGCCATCGCGGTAGCGCAGAATCTGCCAGTTGGAGCAGAGGGATCGCTTGACTTGGAGTATGTCTACCGCGACGTGCCCCAATTCGTCATTGACGCCGCGGAGATCGGGCGTCGCCGTCGGCAGGCGGAACGAGACATCGCGGAAGCTAACCTGGCGGCTCGTCAGGCGGCCGCAACCCTAAAATCAGCGGGCTACTCGGTCAGAGATGCCGCCCAACTACTTGAAGTATCACCCGGCAGAATCTCGCAAATGGCCGCCTAGGTTGAAACCCACGCACGGGCTTGGTTGGAATAGCTACACTTGGTTGCGCGTTGCTTGAAGAGTTGAATCTTTAGGAAGGACATCACATGGCCACGACAGTTTTGACAAGTGCGACGTTCCAGGCGGCCGTCGACAAGCCGGGCGTTTTGATGGTGGATTTCTGGGCCGCTTGGTGCCCGCCGTGCCGTCAGTTCGGCCCGATTTTCGAGGCAGCCAGCGAAAAGACCAGCGACGTCGTATTCGGCAAAGTAGATACCGACGCGAACCAGGATTTGGCCGGCATGCTCGGCATCTCATCGATCCCCACGTTGATGGGCTTCAAGGACGGCAAGCTGATCTTCGCCCAAGCTGGCGCGCTGAACAGTGCCCAGTTGGAGCAAGTGATTGAGGCCGTAAAGAAGGCCTAAGGTCGTCGACGCCTAACTCGGGGCGTCCCACGACCGTCCCGCCAATCGTGTAATTTTGGCCTCGGATTATCGTCGCGTCCAATAGGAGCCGTCAGCCTTTTGCTGGTTATTCACAGCGTAGCGCATGGTGCTACGCTGTTGGTATGTCTATCTCCGTCGCTCCAGATTTCATCAGCCAACGCGAGTTGCGAAACCAGTCCGCCGCGATCATGAACCGTCTTGAAGCCGGCCAGCAATTCATCTTGACTCGTGACGGGCGGGCTGTGGGGCAACTTCTACCGATCACTGGCCCGCGCGAGGGCGTTCCAACTCGCGAGCTCATGGCAGCCTTCGCCAACCAGCCACGCGTCGATTACCGGGCGCTACGGGTCGAAATGGACGAGTTCTTCGGAGACGATGATGCCATCGCCTGACACCCAAACTGACGGGTTGCTCGACACCTGCGTCGTGATTGACCTACCTCAATACGACCCGGAAGATTTGCCGGACGTGGCTCACGTCAGCGCCATCACAATGGCTGAACTCAGCTATGGCGTGGCACTTGCCAAATCGCCCGTGGACGTTGCAACCCGATCACAGGTGTTTGCCAACACTAAAGCCTGGATCACACCGCTCCCATTCGATGGTGCGGCGGCCGAGCGTTATGGCGAGCTGGCTGCTTTGATCCTGACCGCTGGGCGTCACCCCCGTCCGCGCCGCCTAGACCTCATGATCGCGGCCATCGCCGTCGTCCGTCAGCTTCCGCTTTATACGTCCAATGCGGACGACTTCTCAGGTCTGGAATCAGTCTTGGAAATCGTTCCGGTTTACCCGTCAGAGGCCCATCGCTAGTTGGCTGGGATCAGCGCGGCTTTGACGTCGTCCGCCTCGTCGTCCCAGCGGGCTAGCGTGCCTTGCGTCCCGGCGTTCTTGTGTGCCGTCGCGACCATCAGTTTGATGCGGTTCAACTGGTTGACCTCAGGGGCGCCCGGGTCGTAATCGATGCTGACGATATTGGCCTGACGGTATTGCCGACGCAACTCGCCGAACATGCCGCGTCCGACGACGTGATTGGGTAGGCAAGCGAACGGCTGGCAGCAGACGATGTTGGGTGTGCCAGACTCGATCAGCTCCATCATTTCGCCCACCAGGAACCAACCTTCGCCAGCATTCGTGCCAGGAGAAATGACTTGTTTGGCCCGATCCAAGATTTCGTAGATCGACTCGGGTGTACTGAACTTGCCGTTGGCCGATTTGAGCGCCTTGATCATCGGCTTGGCGTAGCTCTCGATGAATTTGACGGCCAGCTTGTTGCCGAGCACACCCTTCTTCGAGCCAACGCCCAAATTGTCGAGACGCCACTGCGCCGGCGCCATGCCATAAATCAGGAAGCTGGTGATGCCTGGCAAAACCGCCTCGCAACCCTCGTTTTCAATGACGCCGACGACGTTATTATTGGCGTCCGGCTGGAATTTCACCAGGATCTCGCCGACCACACCGATACGCGGTTTGCGTGGGATATCGAGCAAAGGCAACTCATCGAATTCGCGCACCAACTGGCGCAGTAGCTTCTTATAGCTGAGCTTCCCGCCATATGTCTTAGAGAAGTGGTCATCGCGGAAATACTCGCTAGTGATAGCGTCCCACCGGGCATAAAGTGCATTGGCTGAGCCCTCATCACGTTCATAAGGACGCACCCGCAACAACACATTCTGGATACAGTCGCCAATCGTTATGGCTTGCAAGGCAGCGGTGATCATCGGCATCGTAATCTTGAAACCGGGATTCGCTTCGAATCCCTGTGTTGATAGCGCCAAGACTGGCACCTGCGGATAGCCAGCTTGTTTCAGCCCACGCCGCAGCATCCCGACATAGTTAGTCGCCCGGCACATGCCGCCTGTTTGCGTAATCATGACGGCCGAATGGTCAGGGTCGGCCCCGCCCGACACAAACGCGTTGATCAACTGTCCGATAACCATGATCGCCGGGAAGCAAGCGTCGTTGTGGACGAACTTCAGCCCGCATTCGACATCCTCATTGCTAGCCTTCTCCAGGACGTGGACGTTATACCCGGCCCGATGGAAAATTGGCTCCAGCATACGAAGATGAATCGGCGCCAATTGCGGCGCAAAAATGGTGAACCCGGCAGCTTTCATCTCCTTGGTGTACGGACGCTTTGGGTCGGCTTCGACCATGGGGATTGCGGGGGTGTCCATCTCAAAATCTGGGAGCCCAGCCGACGACCGATCCCCAGCATCAGTCAGATCCTGCGAATCCACCTTATTCTGCGCAGGATGGCGGAGTAATGATCCATCCCCAGTGCGATCTGCTGTCGCCGCTTGCAACGACCGCAAGCGAATTGTGGCGGCGCCGAGGTTGGACACCTCATCGATCTTGATGACCGTGTAGATCGACTGCGGCGGGCGTTGGCCGCTCGTGCTGGCGGCGGCGCCCTCAATGATTTCCTGCACCTGATCGGTGGTGATGGCATCGACGCCGCAGCCGAAACTGTTGAGCTGGACGAGATTGAGATCGGGTGTGGCGCGCACCTGAGCCGCCGCTTCATATAGGCGTGAATGATACGTCCACTGATCCATTACACGGATCGGGCGCTCCAGGTGGGTGCGCGTCAGACCGACTGTCAGGGCGTCCTCGGAAAGAACGACCATGCCAAGTTTCGTTATGGTTTCAGGTATGCCGTGATTGATTTCCGGGTCGACGTGATATGGACGTCCCGCCAGCACAATTCCACGCAGTTTGTTTTCGCGCATGTACTGCAGTGCCCGGTCGCCCTCAGCTTTGACGTCGTCGTGGAAACGCGCGAGCTCCTCGTAACCGGCGGTGACGGCCGTCTGAGCTTCGTCTGAGGTGACACCCCAATCGGCGAAGATCTCAGCAATGCGCTTCGTCAGGTTTTCTGGGTTGTTCAAATTGACGAATGGCACCATGTAGCGGACGTCAGACTGATGCAGGCGGTCAATGTTCTTGTCGATTACCTGCGGGTAATAGGCAACAATTGGGCAGTTGTAATTGTTGTCGGCATCCTCGAATTGTGAAAGTTCGTAATTGACTGCCGGGAAGAAGATCGTCTTTGCACCGTGGTCGAGCAGCCATTCGACGTGGCCGTGTGCCAGCTTTGCCGGGTAGCAGACGTTTTCTGCCGGAATCGACTCCATGCCTTTTTCGAACAAGTCATGGTTGGACCGTCCCGATAGTAAAACCGAGAACCCGAGCTTCGTCAAAACGGTGAACCAAAGCGGGTAATCCTCATACATCCCCAGGGCTCGCGGAATACCTATAACTCCGCGCGGCGCCTTATCCACGGCCAGCCGGTGGTAGGCAAAAGTGCGCTCATACTTATATTCGTACAAATTCGGAATACCAGATTTCGCTGGTTTCTTTTCCAACGACGCTCCACGCTCGCACCGGTTGCCGGACACATTTCGCGCCCCATCATCGAACGTTGTGATCGTCAATTTGCAGCGGTTGGCGCAAATCTGGCAGGTTTTCTGTTCCGACTCGACTGTGAACGCATCAAGGTCGCGCGTCATAAACGGGGATATGATCTTCGCCCGCAGCCCGGAGCTATGCATTTTCGCAGTCAGGGCGGCACCGTAGGCGCCCATTAGGCCGGCTATGTTTGGCCGAATCACCAGGACGTCGGTCAGTAGCTCGAAGGCCCGAAGTACGGCGTCGTTCAGGAACGTCCCGCCTTGGGCCACGACGACTGAACCAAGATCGCCGGAATCGCGCAGTTTCATAACCTTGTAAAGAGCGTTCCGGACGACGGAATAGCTGAGCCCGGCGGAAATGTCGGCAATGCCGGCGCCTTCCTTTTGGGCTTGCTTGACGGACGAGTTCATGAAGACCGTGCATCGCGAACCGAGGTCGACTGGTGCGGTCGATTCCAAACCAGCCGAGGCGAATTCTTCGATCCCGATACCCATGGTGGCGGCGAAGGTCTGCAAGAAGCTTCCACAGCCGGACGAACACGCTTCGTTGACGGCAATAGAATCGACGGCACCGTTGCGGATTTTGAGGAACTTCATGTCTTGGCCACCGATGTCGATGACGCTGGTGACGTCGGGTGCTAGTTTCATGGCGGCCCTGTAGTGCGCCATCGTTTCGATCTCACCCTCGTCGGTGTGAATCGCGGCTTTCACTAATGCCTCACCATAGCCGGTGACGCACGACCGCTCGATCCAGGCGCCTTTTGGCAGCGCTTCCCTGATCTGACGGGCAATTCCAACGGCGGCCGCAATTGGGTCGCCCTCGTTTGAGCCGTAGGTCGAAAACAGTATCCGTTCGTCGCGGTCCATAACGACGGATTTGATCGTCGTGGAGCCGGCGTCCAAGCCAAGGAACAGTCCACCGGTCGCCTCCGACAGCGGCGCCTGGCCGATGATCTCGGCACCGTGGCGAAGGTCGAAATCGGCCCGCTCTTCTGGTGTGGCAAATAGCGGTCGCATCATTTTGATGCCGAATTCGCCACCCTTGGCCGATTCTAGGTTTGCGCCGATATGAGGCAACGACAGCGCCGGGCCGGTGGTTGAAATAGCCGCCCCCAACGCCACAAACAATTGTGCGTCCTCAGGCGAAATGTATTCGCTAACCCGGTCGCCGAGGGCCCGCTTGAACGCCTCGCGAAGCTGCGGCAAGAAATGCAGCGGCCCGCCCAAGAAAATGACGACACCCCTGATCGGGTGTCCGCAGGCCAACCCGGCAATCGTCTGGGTGGCGACGGCCTGGAACACCGACGCGGCGATATCCTCGTGGGCGGCGCCTTGGTTCAGCAGCGGCTGCACGTCCGTCTTGGCGAACACTCCGCAGCGCGAGGCGATGGGGTACAGGTTTGTGTAGCGCGACGCCAGTTCGTCCAACCCAGCGGCGTCCGTCTTCAGCAGCGTGGCCATCTGATCGATGAACGCCCCCGTGCCACCGGCGCAGGTTCCGTTCATTCGTTGCTCGGGGACAGGGTGCAGATAGGTTAGCTTGGCGTCCTCGCCGCCCAGTTCGACCACTACGTCGGCTTGGGGGTAGAAGCGCTCGATGGCCGTCGTCGAAGCGACGACCTCTTGGATGAACGGCACCCCCATGATCTTGGCGACACTAAGACCGCCTGACCCCGTCATGGCGACTTCGAAAATGTCGTCAGGAAACTCTGCCTGAACATCGCCCAGAAGACGTTGTAGCTCACCCCGGACGTCGGCATTGTGGCGGCGGTAATCCGAGAAAACCACCTGGCTGCCGTCCAGTACGACTGCCTTGACTGTGGTCGAGCCGACATCCAAGCCGAGTCGGAGCGTCTTGTTCACTATGCGATGTTGTCTTTCATTGGGCTACAAGGGTACCCAACCCACTCTAGTGCACTGTAACGGAAATGGCTTGCCATTCGGATCGCACCGGATCGGGCGCCTGGCTTCGTTGTTGTTGGTCGCGATAGCCCACTATTGCTCCCTCCTCGCCTTGCCATCCATCCCGCCGGCACGCCCGAATGTGAAGCCATTTCCGTTGCAGCACACTAGCGCATGCCGGGGCCTGAAGGCACGGGTCGCCGATAGACAGATTCGCCAAAAGCGAAGACGATGTGCGTCAATGAGCACCATTTTCTGCGTCGTCTTCCGCCGCGCCAAGATGATGTATATTACGTACAGGTGGCCGTTTGCCGGGATTAGGGCATCCCGAATCAACAGGCGGTGAGGTTGTAAGGGGTAGGGAGATGACCGTTTACACGCGCCCGATTTCGGACGTTTGTCGGCAGTTGGAGATCGCCGGGCGAGTCTGTGCCGAACGAACAGCGCAGGCCGGGGCGGATGCTGAGGCTCGTATGGATCGGGCAATCGACCTCATTGTCGCCGCAAGAGACGCCGCCCACCAATTGGAGGTTCATGCGGCCATCGTGGAGGATTTCCAAACCGCGTTGGCCCAAGAATGGGCTCTTGACGATTTGACCAACGAAGGCGGGACGCATGGCTCGACGTCCGAACTGGCCGAACCAGGCGATGAGGCCCTCGCCGATCTGAGGGTCGAGAGCGTCGACTACTGCGCCGACGGCGGTGTCCGTCTGCTGCACGGTGTCGACCTGATAGCGTCCCCCGGCACGTTGACCGCCGTCATTGGGCCGTCCGGAGCAGGCAAAACAACGTTTGCCAGGCTGGTGACCGGCCAGGCGGTGCCCAGCATTGGGCAGGTTGTCTTTGCCGGTTATGACCTGCACTCTAACTATGCCGCCCTCCGCTCGCGCATCGGGTTTGTGCCCCAGGACAACGTTGTACATGGCCAGTTGACAGTGCGTCAGGCGCTTGGCTATGCCGCCGAACTGCGCCTGCCCAAAGATACGACAAAGGCCGAAAGTAGCAGGATTTGTGCCTCAGCGATGGCCGAACTTGGGCTGACGAAGCGGGCCAACCTGCGCGTCGACAAGCTGTCGGGTGGGCAGCGCAAGCGTGTCTCGGTGGCGATTGAGCTGCTCACGTCACCCACTCTGTTGGTGCTCGACGAGCCAACCTCTGGCCTTGACCCGGCGCTCGACCGTCAGGTGATGGAGATGCTGCGCGACATCGCTCAAGGCGGGCGCATTGTCGTGGTGGTGACGCACTCGCTGGCTCACTTGCACCTGACCGACCAGGTTCTGCTACTCGGGCCCGGTGGTTTGCCGGGCTATCTGGGGGCGCCCGACGGCATCGAGGCGACGTTCGGCACCAACGATTGGGCCAACATCTTTCAGCGCGTGGTGGACGAGCCAAACGTTCTCTGGGACATGTATCTGCACCGCACCGGTAAGTCCGATGACGTTATCGAGAAGATCGAAAATGGGGAATCGGACTGGAAGGGCGTGGCTTGCGAACTCGACCGGCTGCCAGTGGCCAAGGCGACGGCCAGGCAGTGCGGGGCGGTGCGTCAGGCCACGACGCTGATCCGTCGGCAGGTGCGCCTGATTTTGGCGGACGTCGGGTACTTCATCTTCTTGATGGCCGTCCCAGTCGCGTTGGGGCTGCTGGCCCTGATCGTGCCCGGTTCATACGGTTTCGGCCCACAAGATGTCGGGCTTGACCACCAGCCGTCGACTGAGCCCAGCCAGTTGCTGGTGCTGCTGATCCTTGGTGCCTGTTTCATGGGGGCCTCCTTGACAGTGCGAGACTTGGTCGGCGAGCGCCCCATCTTCTTTCGCGAGCGCTGCGCCGGGGTGGCGCCGGTTTCTTATCTGGCGTCAAAGCTGGTGGTTTTTGGTGGCACAGCGACCATTCAGACGATTGTGCTGATCAGCATCGTCCTGTTAGCTAAGCCGCGCCCTGGGCACGGTGCGGCAATGTCGTCTGGGCTGATCGAACTGACGATCGGCGTCGCTCTGGTGGCTTGGTGCTCGATGGTCCTCGGGCTGCTGCTTTCATCGATGGCCAAGTCATCTGAACAGGTTATGCCGCTGTTGGTCGTCTTGACGATGGCCCAGTTGGTCATGTCTGGTGGTCTGGTACCGATCACGGGACGGGGCGGTCTTCAGCAGATGGCGGCGCTGTTGCCGTCGCGTTGGGCGTTCGCGGCGGGCGCCGCGACTATCAACATGCGCAGCTTGCTGGGGCCAGCCGGTCAGCCGGACGACTTGTGGAACCACACCTTAGGGCATTGGTGGCTCAACGTCGGTGTGCTCATTGGTATGGCTGTTGTGTTGTCGGTGGCGACGTACCTAAAGCTACGGTTACGGGTCGCCAACATTCGTCGGTTGCGTCTGAAATCGGCCGGTTACGCCTATGGTGCGACGCCCCGTCGAGGTGCCCGTGGCGGGCGGGCTGTTGTGCCGCCCACGTCGCGCCTTGCAACGCGGCTTGGTGTACAGCGGCCGGGCACCGCGAGGCGGCGTCAGCGCTACAAATACGCGCCCCTGGCGTAAGACGGTGGGGTAATAGGAGCCGGGTCTGCCCCAAGTTCGTGGGCGGCCCATAAGGGCCAGGACGGCTGGCGCAGTGCGGCGCGGCCGATCTCGACGACGTCAGCGGCCCCGTCGTCCAACACCTGTTGGGCCTGGGCAGCGTCCGTAATCAGACCGACGGCACTGACCGGCAGCCCGGCTTGACGCACGGCTGCCGCCACCGGCACCTGATAGCCAGGGCCCGTTTCGATGCGAGCCCCGACGTTCCCGCCGGTTGACACGTCAACGAAGTCGACGCCGTGATCGCGCAACAGCGGCACTAGGGCGACACTGTCTTCGATGCTCCAGCCGTCGTCCAACCATTCGGTGGCTGAGATACGCACAATTAGCGGTTTGCCGGACGGCCAAACCGTCCGCACGGCGTCGCAGACTTCAAGCAGCAGACGGGTGCGTCCAGCGAAGTCACCGCCGTATTCGTCGGTGCGTTGGTTGGTCAGCGGAGAGAGGAACTCGCTCAGCAGATAGCCGTGTGCGGCGTGGAGTTCGATGGTGTCGAAACCGGCCTGGTCGCATCGCTTGGCAGCGTCCGCGAAGGCGGCGGTGACTGCCTTGATGTCCTCAATGGTGGCCGCGCGCGGCGTCTCGTAACCGGGGAACGCGATCGCTGACGGCGCTATCGTCGGCCAGCCACCGTCGGCGGCCGGCACCGAACCGGTACCACGCCCGGCGAAGTCCCACCAGGACGACGCTTTGCGTCCGGCGTGCCCAAGCTGGACGCCCATGGCTGCGCCCATCTGATGGCCAAAGTCGACGATGCGAGCCCAGGCATCGCGTTGCTCGTCGTTCCACATGCCGCAGCAGCGGGGTGTGATGCGCCCGTCGGGCGTGACGGCCGTCGCTTCGGCGATGATTAGCCCGAAGCCACCGGCCGCCCGGGCGCCATAATGCACTAGGTGCCAATCGCTGGGGACTCCGTCCGTGGCCTGGTACTGGCACATAGGTGGCAGCCAAACCCGGTTGCGGATAGTCAAATCGCGAAGCGTAATGGGGTCAAACAGAGAAGTCATGAACTCCAGTGTAGGCCGGGCCGATCTAGGGGTGGTGAATCGTCGGGTGGAAGGTGTTTCCTTTGCGGGGACTGGCGGCGAAGCGGTGCTGCGTGAACGAGAATCGATTGGATCGCGCCATGGGCCACCGCCTCGTCCAGCCCTGCGGCCAAAACAAGCGTCGAAGCGGAGATTGGTGAATCTGGGCAAGATGGTCGCGGCTGTCCACTGCCGCCAGTTACTGCCGCGCCCGCCTTCGCGGGCTTGCCACCGATTTCATGCTTCCGCCATCGGGACAGATGGTTGCCTGCGGCATCCTACCGCCTCCCTGCACCCCCGGGGCCTCCTAAACTGGCGTTCCGCCCGCCGTATCCGCCGCTCCTTCGCTGCGCTACGGACCGCCCGCTCCCAGCTTCGAAACGCGTAACAAATATGTGACGGGCGTGCCTGTGAGGAAGCAGGGCGTGCTGGCGGATAAGCTCTATCGTGGCCCTGGCAACGACTGCCAGAAACGTTCGAGCCAGGTGACCGCTAGGAACTGTTTTCTTCGGAAGGAACACTCATGGCCATCTGGAAACTCCACGGCGATGGACGCCGTATCGCGACGGGCGAGGTCGTCAAGCCTGACGAGCGTCTGTTTTGGCCGTTCACTATCGGTATGGGCATGCAGCACGTCGTTGCCATGTTCGGCGCCACCTTCCTGGTGCCGCTGTTGACAGGATTTCCACCGGCGACGACGCTGTTTTTCTCAGCCATCGGCACCATGCTGTTCCTTCTGATCACTGGCAACCGGTTACCGAGCTATCTTGGTTCGTCCTTCGCTTTCATCGCGCCGATTATCGCCGTGGTCGGCGTCGACCACACCGGCAACTATGCCGTCGCCATCTTCGGAGTCTTGACAGCGGGCATCTTGCTGGCCATCGTTGGTGCTGTCGTGCACTTCATTGGCCCGGCCTGGATTGAAAAGCTGATGCCGCCAGTCGTGACAGGTGCCATTGTCATGCTGATCGGTTTCAACCTGGCGCCATCGGCCTGGAACAACGTGGTCAATGCTAAGACCACGGCGTTCATCACAATTGCGGCGATCCTGCTTGTGACAGTGCTTTTCAAAGGTATGGTCGGACGTCTTTCCATCTTGATCGGCGTCGTCGTCGGTTACATCGCTGCCGCCATCCAGGACGCCGCCGGTGTGCTCGTGCAGGTCGGTACCAACCCCGATGGCACTCCTATCATGGGCAAGCAGCTCAACTTCTCGTTGGTCACGTCACCTGATACTCACTGGATCGGGTTCCCGACGTTCACGACGCCGCAAGCAGACTGGACGGTTTTGGGCCTGTTCTTGCCAGTGGTGCTCGTGCTTATGGCTGAAAATATCGGCCACATCAAGTCGGTCTCGCTGATGACGGGACGGGATTACAACGCCGTGACGGGGCGTGCGCTGCTCGCTGATGGCTTGTCGACGGTGTTAGCCGGCCTGGGTGGAGGCTCCGGTACTACAACTTATGCCGAGAATATCGGTGTCATGGCGGCGACGAAGATTTACTCGACGGCGGTCTACTGGGTGGCTGGCGGCACAGCCCTGGTGCTGTCGATGTGCCCGAAGTTCGGTGCCCTGATCGCGACGATTCCAGTTGGCGTGCTCGGCGGGGCTGGCACGGTGTTGTACGGCATGATCGGGCTGTTGGGTGCTCGTATTTGGGTTGAAAACAAGGTCGATTTCGGCACCCCGGTCAATCTGATGACGGCGGCTGTCGCGCTTATCATGGGAATCGCCAACTACACCGTAATGTTTGGCAAAGCCAGTTTCAGCGGCATCGCGCTGGGTGCTATCGGCGCGATCGTCATCTATCAGGTGATGAGGGTCATAGCCAAGTGGAGGGGGACGGGCGTCGAGCCGGCGTCACCGGCCTCAGCGCCTGGGGCGTAAACCCTGGGGCTCACTCGTGGACGACGACTTTGTCACCGATACTGACGAAGTCGTATAAGACCTTGGCATCGTCTTCGCGCATGTTGACGCAACCGTGGCTGACGGGCGTGCCGAAGCTATTGTTCCAATCGGCGGTGTGGAAATAGTAGACGCCGTCATAGGGGACGACCCATTTGACGCCCGGGTAGTAATAGGCGTCGGCGCCCGAGCCGCCGTGCAGATTTGCCACAGGCCACTTGGTGTAGACGGCGAACGTGCCCTGCGGAGTGTCATGCGTGCCCGGGGTACCCGTCGAGACGCAGAACTGCTGCACCGCAGTGTCGCCGATGTACAAGGTGGTGATTTGCTGCGAGATACTGACGTCCACCCAGTGGGCGCCGGTCAGACCAGCCGGCGGCGGCGTCACGGGTGCCGGTCCTGCGCAAAGCGGGTTGACGGTTGGCGTCGGGCTAGGTGTGGCCACGGCTAGGCCAGCCACGGCACCCTGGACGCCAGGCTGTGGTGCAGGGGTGGTACGTGATGGGGGCGTCCCATTACCCAATTCGGTGGGGAGCGTGGCTAAGGCGACGACTAGCGCTAAGGCAGCTACACCTAGCAAAGCGCCACGTATCTTCATTGCCACCTCTCAGGAACAGCCGCAGTCAACCAGATGATGCTCACATCATTCCAGTCGGAGCCAAGTCGTGATGTCAAGTTTACCCGAATGGCTGGGTTGAGGATTTCGGCTGAAAATACGTCCACCGACGATTGGGCGCCTCAGGCTACATGAGTATTGACTTGTGGTTGCGACGGGACTGCCGTCGTCTTGCGGCGGTTCACCAGGCCTAGCGCCAAGAACACGGCACTGCCAACGAAGACCACGCCGCAACCGGCGATCAGGCCGATCTCCAAACCGCTAAGATGCATGCCTGTCGCGGGGGGCTGGCCATAGCGTTGGAAAGTGCCATTGCCGCCGCTTGGACGCTGCCCCGGCTGGCGCTGACCATTACCAGGGAAGTTACCGCCCGACGGAAAACCGCTGGGCATCGTTCCATCCGTGGGAAAACCGCTCGGGAAATTGCCATTGGTCGGGAAACCACCCGACGGGAACCCGCTGGGACGCACACGCCCGCTCGACGGGAAACCCGACGGCCGTTGGCCGTTGTATTGGCCAGGGAACCCGCCGGCACCTTGAACCGGGGCCGCCTGATGGTTGGCATACAGAAGCGTCGCGCCGATGCCGCCTAAGGACAGCACCATGAGGATGATTGGCAGTAGTATCGCCAAAAGCGATCGCGAACCCGAGCCAGGCTGGGGGGAAGGACCCAGCTGGCTCGGGCCCGGGTTCGCAGGAACGGAAGAGGACGGCTCAACCGACGCCGCAGGTATGGACGCTTCAATAGGGGTTGGCGGCTCAATCGGCGTGCTCATCATCTTCCTTTTTCTCAACAAGGGGTAATAGCTACGCTATCGACTACATCTTGGACGACTCTTTGCCCCGTCTGTGGAGTACTTGTGATGCCTGCCGCAGCGTGTCATAAGCGGCGCGCTCCAGCCGGCCCAGGGCTCCCAGACGCCGTACTCGACGCATAGTCTTGGTGGTCACCAGGCCTGGGCGGGCGTCTGCGCCGTCGCCAGCCCAAACCGGCGTTCCGCCCGCCAGAAAAGGTAATGCATTAGTCATCTCGAGCAGGCAGGTTGAAACTCTTTCGGACCTGGGCGATTAGCTCGGGTGCCAGGGCGAAGGACCCTTCACTCAAAGTGATCATCACGCCCATGTCGGCCCGGGCGCCTGATACCACTTGCGCCCCGGTCAGGTTCACCGCGAATTTTGCGACCGTGCGCAGGCTAGCCATGGCCTCGGCACAGGTCGCAACCACAATGTATGGCTGGCCTTGGACATCCGTCATGACTGGGGTCAAGGCTTGCGTCGGGTTGGTGGAACTAGGCATGAAGACGGTGCGGGCAAGGAACGCCATGATGAGGTATTCGATGGTGCATTCGCCGCGCTGTGCGGCGTGCGCCAAGACGTCAAAGTCGGCGTACTCGCTGTTGTCCCCAACGGTCATAGCGCCAGTCTAGTGTTGTCATGCGCAGCACCGGCCCATTGCGTCGCTATCAAGCCAAGGCGACTGCCGCGACCGCCATATTCTCGGACTCCTCCTCGGCGTCCTCGAAGCCGTCCGCCCGCGATAGCGCCACCCGGCGCGTCAGGATGATGCCCGCCGAGATGAGAATCATGGCGGCGCCATAGATGAACGGTACCCAGACGGAGGTGACGTGAGCCAGTGTGGTGCACAGCGGCGGGGCGATCGCGCCGCCCAAGAACCGGCAGCCGGAATATGTCGACGACGCGACAGGCCGCGGCAGTTCGGAGGCCTCCATCGAACATTCCGTCAGGACGGTGTTGAGCAGGCCCAGCGGGATGCCCGCCAGAACTACGCAGACGATCAGGCCAACCGCCGAGTTGATCATCAAAGCCGCAACGACAAGCACAACCGCCAGTAGAACCTCAGCCATCAGAAGGATCGACGTGCGGCGCATGTGCATCGTCAGGCGCGGCGCCACCAGCACCGCCGAAACGGCCAGCAACCCACCCCAGCCGAAGAACACCAAGCCAAGCGTGATCGGGTTGGTCACGCCAAGACGCGACAGCGCAAAAGGCGGGAAAGCCAGCGTGGTGAAGAATGCCATGTTGTAGAAGAAGGCCGCGGCACCCATCGTGCCCATGCCTGGGTCCTTCAGCGCTTTGAAAGGCGCCGACACATGCACAGGTTCCTTGTGGACGTTGTGGCCACTCTTCAGCATGATCGAGACCGCGATGATACCGACGGCCATCAGCACAGCGGTACCAGCGAAGGGCCCGCGCCAGGTGACGTTGCCCAGCAGTCCACCGGTCAGTGGGCCGAAGGCGAAGCCGACGCCCAACGCCGTTTCATACAAGATGATGGCCGCCGCCGAACCGCCGGTGGCAGCCGACACCATAGCCGCCAGGGCGGTCGAGACGAATAACGCATTGCCGATACCCCAGCCGGCACGGAAGCCGATGATCGGGGCGACGGACGGGGCCAGTGCGCAGGCCGTCGAGAAACCCACCACTAGCGCCAAACCAATCAGCAGGGTCGTCTTAGTGCCGATGCGGCTCGATACCCAACTGGTGAAGAACATCGCCACGCCGGTCAGCGCCAAGTAGGTAGTGAACAACAGCTCCGATTGCGTTTGTGTCGCGTTCAGTTTTCCCGCAATCGTCGGCAAGATCGGGTCGACCAATCCGATGCCCATAAACGAGACGACGGCCGCGAAGGCCACCGCCCACACCGCGCCGGGCTGGTTTCTCAGCGCCGTCAGCGGGGAAGCATGTGGTGTTGTTTGGGCGATTGCGATGGACACGGGGGGCATTTCCTTTCGGTTGTCTAAATCTAATGCAGGCAAGGCACGGCTGACCGAGGGCGACAAAGGAAATCGTCGACGGGGAGCGAGCGCTCAACCCAAAAGACCATTGTAGCCAGGGTTCCAAACGAGCACGGGCCCTATCCCAATAAATCGTTGCCGAATTGTGACCAAGTTTCAGGCCTGCGGCCTTGGTCCGACTTGTGTGGCTCCCGTAGATTTGTAGGAGAGGAAAAACATCCTTTTACCTATTACACGATTGGATTCATAATGAAGAAAACCGCGATTGGTGTGGTGTTGGCCGCAGCTGCAGCGTTGGCGCTGGGCGCTTGCGGCGCACCCCCAACCACAACTCCATCTACCACGGCGACCAGCACTGACACTGCCACTGCGCCCGCGACGTCTGCCGCCCCGCAGTACCCCGATTTCATCGGCTGCATGGTCTCGGATTCCGGCGGTTTCAGCGACAAGTCGTTCAACCAGTCAGGCTGGGAGGGCATGGTTCAGGCCCAGACCGATCTGGGCATTCAGGTGAAGCAGGCCGAGTCGCAGTCTGACGCTGACTACGCCCCGAACCTGGCCAACATGCAGGCCCAGAACTGCAACCTGACCATCACCGTCGGCTTCCTGCTGGCTGATGCCACCAAGGCGCAGGCCACGGCTAACCCGAACTCCAAGTTCGCCATCGTCGACGATAACTCGATCACGCTGCCGAACGTCAAGCCGTTGATCTTCAAGACGTCGGAAGCCGCCTTCCTGGCTGGCTACGTCGCGGCCGCTTACTCGACCACCGGCATCGTCGCCACCTTCGGCGGTATGAACATCCCGACCGTCTCGATCTTCATGGACGGCTTCGTGGACGGCGTCGCCCAGTACAACACCGACTCCGGCAAGACGGTTAAGGTGCTCGGCTGGGACAAGACCGCTCAGAACGGCTCGTTCACCGGTGACTTCGAGGATCAGTCGAAGGGCCAGAACCTGGCACAGCAGTTCATCGCCCAGGGCGCTGACGTCATCATGCCAGTTGCCGGCCCGGTCGGCCTCGGTGCCGCCGCAGCCGCCAAGACTGCCGGTAACGTCGCCATCGTCTGGGTTGACGCTGACGGTTACAACACGGCGCCTGACTACCAGGACATCTTCCTGACCTCGGTCATGAAGGAGATCCAGGCGGCAGTCTTCGACACGATCAACTCCACTGCGTCCGGCCAGTATTCGTCTACGCCGTACATCGGCACGTTGGCCAATGGTGGCGTCGGCATCGCGCCGTACCACAACTTCGCTTCGAAGGTGCCGCAGGACGTTCAGGACCGCGTCGATCAGCTCAAGCAGCAGATCATCAGCGGCCAGCTCGTCGTGAGCTCGCCGTCCGATCCGAAGTGACGCATCTATAGCCACTGTCAAACGGGGTTCCGGGCCAAAAGCCTGGGGCCCCGTTTTGGCTCTCTGGGACCACGATCCGGACTGGCCACGGGTAAACTTGCGGGAGCAGTGTCGAAGAGGACGGTATGAGACTGGAGCTAAGGCAGGTCACCAAGCGGTTTGGGTCGTTGGTGGCTAATGACGCAATTGACCTTGTGGTTGAACCGGGGCAGATACATGCCCTGCTGGGCGAGAACGGCGCCGGCAAATCGACGCTGATGAACGTCCTCTATGGCCTCTACGAGCCCGACGGCGGCGAGATTTTGCTGGACGATAAACCGGTGCACTTCTCCGGCCCCGGGGATGCCATGGCGGCCGGCATTGGCATGGTGCACCAGCATTTCATGCTGGTGCCCGTCTTCACGGTCGCGGAAAACGTCGTCCTCGGCCATGAGCCAGTCGGTGGGCCGGGCCTGATCAACCTGAACCAAGCCCGTCAGATGGTGAGCGACATCGCTGACCGCTTCGGCTTCGAGGTCGACCCGGACGCCGTCGTCGAAACCCTACCCGTCGGTGTCCAACAGCGCGTCGAGATCATCAAGGCGTTGTCGCGGCAGGCTCAGGTGCTGATTCTGGACGAGCCGACAGCCGTCCTGACCCCACAGGAGACCGACGAACTGATGGCCATCATGCGTCAGCTCAAGGCAGAGGGCACGTCGATCGTCTTCATCACCCACAAGCTGCGTGAGGTGCAAGACGTCGCCGACACGATAACCGTGATCCGTAATGGACGGGTGGTCGGCCAGGTGGCGCCGACGGCGACACAGACTCAACTGGCCGAGATGATGGTCGGGCGGGCCGTCGATCTGGGTGTCCAGAAAACCCTGGTCAGCAGCAAGGATGTCACGCTGTCGGTGAAGAACTTGACGCTCGTTGACCGGTCGGGCCTGACTGTGCTGGACGATGTCAGTTTCGACGTCCACAAAGGTGAGATTGTGACGGTAGCTGGAGTCCAGGGTAACGGCCAGACTGAATTGACGGAGGTGCTGATTGGCCTGCGCAAGCCGTCTGCCGGCAGCGTCACGCTCTCCAAGCCCGGGCCAGACGGCAAAATCCAAGAGATCACGCTGACAGGCCAATCCGTTCAGGCCGTGTTGGAAGCGGGTGTTGGTTATGTGCCCGAAGACCGGTCGAAGGACGGCATGGTGGCCGGCTTCACGATAGCCGAAAACCTGGTGCTCGACCAGATCCGCCAGCCGCCTTTCTCGCGGGCAGGCGGGCTCAATGTGCGCGCCATCGCCGACCATGGCGCCAAACTGGTCAAGGATTTCGACATCCGAACCAGCTCGCCCAAAGCCGAACTCGGCACGCTGTCGGGCGGCAACCAGCAGAAGGTGGTGCTGGCGCGCGAGATGTCGCGTGACTTGACGCTATTGATCGCCTCACAGCCGACGCGGGGCGTCGATGTCGGCTCGATTGAGTTCATCGACGCCCGATTAGTCGAGGCCCGAGACGCCGGCGCTGCCGTCCTCATCATTTCAAGCGAACTGAACGAGGTGGTGGCGCTAGCCGACCGCATCGCTGTCATGTACAGGGGCCGCTTCGTCGGCATCGTCCCACCAGATACTGAACGCAATGTACTGGGCCTGATGATGGCCGGCGTGCCGCTTGACGAAGCCATTGCTGAAGCTGGCGGCACTAGCGAGGCGCTTGAGCAAGGAGCCGTCAATGGCTAAGACCCCCGAACCCACGAAGGCCGACTTGACCGATGAGGCGTCGGCTCGCGACTGGCGGACGACCTTCCGCAACATCACCAACGCATCGGCGGTCACCGTCGTCTTGGCCATTTTCGTCGCCTTAGTGATCGGCGCGATACTGATCGCGGCGTCGAACTTGAAGGTACAGCAGAGCGCCGGCTATTTGGCGGCGCGTCCTGGCGACTTCTTCGCCGCCATAGGTTCGTCGGTTGGCGGGGCCTACTCGGCGTTGTTCCAGGGCGCGGTCTTCAACTTCCACGCCACCACTTTCGGTGGTTTCATGCTGCCCTTGACCAATACCATCGCGTACTCGACGCCGCTGATCTTCGCTGGCCTGGCGCTAGCCATCGGCTTCCGGGGCGGCATGTTCAACATCGGCGGGCAAGGCCAGATCACTCTCGGCGCTGTGCTGTGCGCTTACATCGGCTTCGCCTGGCATCTGCCTGCCGGGTTGCATCTAATACTGGCCTTTGTCGGGGCCTTCGTCGGCGGAGCGCTCTGGGGGTTTATCCCCGGTATCCTGAAGGCGCTGACAGGTGCCAACGAGGTCATCGTCACCATCATGCTGAACTCGATCTCCGGCTTCCTGATTAGCTTCCTGCTGACTCTGCGGGCCTTCCGCGTGCCCGGCTCGAACGTGCCAAAGTCGCCGATCGTTGATGGCAATGCGCAGTATCCGGACTTTTTCGGAACGTCGATCGACGTCGGTTTCTTGCTGGCCATCGCCGCTGCCGTTGGGGTGTGGTGGCTGATGGAGCGCTCGACGCTCGGATTCCGCATCAGGACGGTTGGCCAGAACCGCACGGCCGCACAGACGGCCGGTATGAACGTCCGGGCTACCTACGTTTGGGTGATGGTGATAGGTGGCGGGCTGTGCGGGTTGGCGGCCACGTCGCCGCTGATGTCGCACCCCGCGCAGGCCCTGACGGCGGGCGTGGCGTCGACTTTTGGCTTCGACGCCATCACGGTTGCGCTGCTGGGACGATCCAAACCGCTGGGCACCGTGTTGGCCGGGCTGCTATTCGGCGGCCTGCGGGCCGGGGGTTATCTGATGCAGGCAGGCACGGGTACGCCGATCGACATCATCCTGGTGCTGCAGGCCGTCATCGTCCTGCTGATCGCCGCGCCGCCACTCGTCAAGGCGATTTTCCGGTTACCCGACCCGGAGCGACGGAAAAAGGTCAAAGTGGCCAAGCCAACGGTTGACGCCAACTTGGCTGTGGAGGTGGCAGCATGAGCGCAGAACTTGTCCTCGGCCCGCAGGCATTCGGGGTAGACGCCAAACACCTCGGCATCGCCCCGCGCTCATGGAAGGTGCCCATCATCTTCTCAATCCTGGCAGTACTGTCAGTGGCCGGCTTCTGTTTCACGACACAGCCCGGTGCCCATTCGAGGATTTCTATCGTCACCGGGACGCCCGGCCTGGGCACCGTCATGTGGACGGTGCCATCACAGTTGAGCGTCATCTTGTTGACGGTGTTGATGGTGCTGATCACCGCCTATTCTTGGGTGCTGGCGTCAAGTCGGAAGAAAATGAACTCGTGGTGGGCGATTGGGTTCGGGGTGGCCTTCATCGGCGCGTTCTTGGTGTGGGCGGTAGCCGCCAAGGATAATCCGCTGCAGTTGACGGCATTACTTTCGGGTGCCCTGTTCTTGTCGGTGCCGCTGATTTTCGGCGCCATGTCGGGCACTATCTGTGAGCACGTCGGCGTCATCAACGTCTCGATTGAAGGACAGTTGCTGTTTGGGGCCTTCGCGGCCGCGGTCGTCGCTGCCTTGACGCGCAACCCTTGGGCTGGCCTGCTCGCCGCGCCGATCGCCGGCGCCATGGTCGGCGCACTGTTGGCGCTGTTCGCGGTGCGCTACTGGGTCGACCACATCATCGTCGGCGTCGTGCTGAACGTGCTGGTGGCGGGCCTGACGAATTACCTGTTCTCGACGGTTTTGACTGCCCACGCTGACATCTTCTTTGTGGCGCAGAAACTGCCAATTTGGCGCATCCCACTACTGGCGGATATTCCCGTCATAGGCACAGTGTTGTTCAACCAGTCTGCTCTGGTGTACATCATGTATGCCGTCGTGGTGGTGCTGCAGATCATGTTGTTCCGGTCGCGTTGGGGCTTGCGTATGCGTGCGTGCGGCGAGCACCCGCGGGCTGCCGATACCGTGGGCATCAAGGTGAACCGCACCCGAATCCTCAACACGTTGTTGGGCGGGGCGGTGGCCGGGCTGGGCGGCGCGTTCTTCACCGTCGCTCAGGGCTTGGCCTTCGGCAAGGGCATGTCAGGCGGGCGTGGCTACATCGCTCTGGCCGCAATGATCTTGGGTGGTTGGAGCCCGAAAGGCGCCCTAGTGGCGGCCCTCCTGTTCGGCTTTGCGGACAATCTGCAAAACGCGCTCGGCGTCGTTGGCGTGGCTGTCCCCAGCCAATTCATGTTGATGGCGCCCTATCTGGTGACTATCCTGGCGGTGGCTGGCGTCGTCGGCGCGGTGCGCGCGCCGGCCCAGGAAGGTACGGCCTACAAAGGGTGACAATGGATTGGGACGAGTTGAAGCAGGCGGCGGTGGGCGCTGCTGCGCAGGCATATGCGCCGTACTCGCACTACCCGGTGGGCGCCGCGGCGGTGACGGCTGACGGTCGCTTGGTGACGGGCTGCAATGTTGAGAACGCGTCCTTCGGGTTGACGCTTTGCGCCGAATGTGGCTTGGTGTCGGCGCTGATGTTAAGTGGCGGCGGACGTCTCGTCCAGTTCACGTGCGTCAACCAGGCTGGCGAGGTGATCACGCCCTGCGGGCGTTGCCGCCAGTTGCTTTATGAGCATGGTGGGGCCGGGCTGGCGATGCTGACCCCGGCCGGTGAGGTGACCTTGGGTGACATGCTCGGCCAGGCGTGGAGGCCGGACGATTTGGCGGCGCAGTCATGACCGAGGCGTTTGACGCCGTTGACGTCATCGCCACCAAGAGGGACGGCGGGGTGCTAACGGATGCTCAGATTGACTGGATGATCGACGCCTACACCCGCGGTGCCGTGGCCGAGGAGCAGATGTCGGCGCTGCTGATGGCCGTGTTTTTGAACGGGTTGACGCCGAGCGAACTCAACCGGTGGACGGCGGCAATGATCGCGTCCGGTGAGACGCTGGACTTCTCGGGGTTGAGCCGCCCGACCGCCGATAAGCACTCGACGGGCGGGGTGGGCGACAAGATCACCTTGACTCTGACGCCGCTGGTGGCGTGTTTCGGCGTCGCCGTGCCGCAGTTGTCTGGACGCGGGCTCGGTCATACCGGTGGGACGCTCGACAAGCTGGAGGCGATTCCTGGCTGGCAGGCGGTGTTGACCAATCAGCAGATGACAAGCCAACTTGACTCGCTTGGTGCGGTGATCTGCCAGGCTGGCGCCGGTCTGGCCCCGGCCGACCGCAAGCTGTACGCGCTGCGCGATGTCACGGCGACGGTGGCGTGCGTGCCGCTGATCGCGTCGTCCATCATGAGCAAAAAAATCGCCGAGGGCACCGGCGTACTGGTGCTCGATGTCAAGTGTGGGTCTGGGGCGTTTATGGCTGATTTGGCGCACGCCCGCGAGTTGGCGCAAACGATGGTGGGCATTGGCACTGATCACGGCGTCACCACTCGGGCACTGATCACCGATATGTCGACGCCGTTGGGGCTAACGGCCGGCAACGGGCTGGAGGTGGCCGAGGCTGTTGAGGTGCTGGCCGGTGGCGGCCCGGCGGACGTCGTCGACCTGACGTTGGCGCTGGCGCGCGAGATGCTGGACGCGGCGGCCGAGCGGCTGGAGGCGGGGGTGGTTGCCGGTTCGGCCGAGGCGACCCGCCGTGCGGAGGAGCTGCGGTCTGCCGATCTGGCGGCGGCGTTGAAGGACGGGCGGGCCATGGACATCTGGCGTCAGATGATCGCCGCGCAGGGTGGCGACCCGTCGGCCGAACTGCCGCAGTCGCGGCACACCGACGACGTCCTAGCTGAGGACGATGGGTATTTGACAAGTCTTGACGCCCTGAAAGTCGGGGTCGCTGCCTGGCGGCTGGGGGCCGGACGGGCCCGCAAGGAAGACGTCGTGCAGGGTGGCGCCGGGGTGGTCATGCACGCCAAACCGGGTGAGCAGGTGCGTCGCGGCCAGCCACTGCTGACCCTGCATTCGGACGATACCGGGCGCTTCGCCCGCGCCCGCGAAGCGCTGGACGGGGCTTGGACGATCGGTGATGCCGAACCGTCCCCGTCGTCGCTAATCATGGAAAGGATCGTGAAATGACACTCACACGCGGGCAACTGGCCCAGATGATCGACCACACGCTGCTGAAGCCTGAAGCCACCCACGAGGACGTTGCCGCGCTGGTTGACGAGGGCGTGGCGCTCGGGGTCTACTCCGTCTGCGTCTCGCCGTCCATGCTGCCCGTCGACGCGAAGGGCCTGCATGTCGCGGCCGTCTGCGGTTTTCCGTCGGGCGCGCACAAGTCGTCCGTCAAGGCCGAGGAGGCCGCCCAGGCGGTGGCTGACGGCGCCGAGGAGATCGACATGGTGATCAACTTGGGTCTGGCCAAGGCGGGCGACTGGTCCGGTGTCCAGGCCGATATCGCGGCGGTGCGGGCGGCGGCGCCCCGTCCCGTCGTCCTCAAAGTGATCATCGAGTCAGCGGCATTGACGGACGGCGAGATCGTCAGCGCTTGTCAGGCGGCAGAGGCTGCGGGGGCTGATTTCGTCAAGACGTCGACGGGTTTCCACCCGTCAGGCGGTGCCACCGTAGCGGCAGTCCGCCTGATGAAGGCAACAGTGGGCGACCGCCTGCAGGTCAAGGCATCCGGAGGTATCCGTACCCTGGCCACCGCGGAAGCGATGGTCGAGGCAGGCGCCACCCGCCTAGGAATGTCCGCCAGCGCGGCGATCCTCGCCGAGCTTGGCTGAGCGCATACTTGAACCCATACCTGTTCATTGAAAACATGATTTCATGTATCATGGAATCCATGACAATGGCTATCGCGGAACATGGTAAGAACACCGAGCGGGTGTCGGTGGATTTGCCCACCGACGACTACACAGAGTTGCGTCACATGGCGGCAAGTCTTGGGCGCAAAGTGTCCATGTCATCTCTCATCCGGCTTGCGGTGCGTGACCTTCTCGACCGCGCCGAAGCGACCGAGGACGCCGCCGACATTGCTTTGGCCACATCAAGGATCGAAGAGAGTCACGGCATCACCATGACAACCGCCGAGCTTGAGAACCGCCTGGCAGTGGCAGGCATTCTGTGAGGCCCGCCTACCGACTGGAATGGGTGGACGGCATCGAGGCCG
>Ga0123357_10000979_pt1 | contig 29138 bp, 25 predicted proteins | sample TergutEmb28metaG_FD_89873 | JGI IMG/M metagenome (GOLD analysis project Ga0123357, IMG submission 89873) | Embiratermes neotenicus P4 segment gut microbial communities from Petit-Saut dam, French Guiana - Emb289 P4 | ecosystem: Host-associated > Arthropoda: Insects > Digestive system > Gut ...
AACCCTAACTCGGCTCTTATTGGTATAAGTTCAGTCCGATCTCTTTGTCAAGCCTGAACACATCCGCGCCGACCTCATAATCCAAGTCTATATCCGGCGATCTTATCACATACACGGACGCGTACTTCCTGAGCACATCTTCCGGAGAATACTTCGACGACAGCCCCGCCGCCTGTATCCACAACGCTATCTCCGTTCTTATCCTCAGGGCCAGGAATGTTATGAAAAGGTGCCCTCGTATCCCGTCGTCGTCCTGCATATAGATACGGTCCATGCTCAGGTTCCCCTTTCCCGCTTTGAATCCCTGTTCCACCGCCTCGCGGTGCTTGTACATCAGATATATCTTTTCCGGGTCAGCGAACAGACTGGAACATATCAGTATGTTCCCCGCGTTCCCGTCGTCCGCCCTCTTCCCCGCGGCGATGGAATCCACCCTCTCGTCGTTCCTCATTATGGGGTCCTCGAACCTGTACCAGTACCTGCCGCCCGCTTCTGTGCGGCCGTACCTGATCGCTCTGCCGTTCCACACGAACTCTTCTCTCCCCAGCTTCACTCTTTCGTACATCAGCGAGTTGCGCCTTGCCGGCACAACATAATCTATCTTCTCTGAATCCAGATCATCCATCAACGGTTCCGAGAAGAACCCCGTGTCCATGACCAATACTTTCCCGGACAGGTCCATCTCCCTGATCGTCGATGATAATGTACATTCTTTCGTGTTGCCGGGGACAGCGCTCATGGACACCGGCCTTCCGGTGTCCGCGCTGCACACGAAGACCGTCCTAAACTGAGGATAGGCTACATCCTGAGGATTGTATCCCTTCTTCAGCATGAACGCCCCTCTCGCTCTGGAGAAACATACGCTGAGATCAACGGCCATCTGCCTCCCGCCGTCAGCCGGAAGAGAGGAGAAGAACCTCTGCTGCGCGGCGGGATCGGCCCCGGCCTCCTTAAGCGCGGACGAAAGGGCTTTCGGGTTGACTGTCGGACGAGTGTCGAGAACATCCTCCATCATGTTCCATTCGTCGCCTGCGTTCTTCAGGACGCCTGTGGCCGCCACACGGGTCCACGCCAGCGCGATGAGTTCCGGCCAGCAGTCCGGGAACTCCCTCTTCAAAGGAACGATGATCTCTTCGGAAGCTTTCGCCAAGACCCTTGCGTTGCCGGACTGCTTCACGCTCCTGACCTTCGGGCGGGTCCTGCTCTTCCTTTTTACCAGGGACCCGTCCGGCATAAGTCTTCCGCGGTACTCGGAGATCTTTTTACGTTTCTTGGTCTCGGGGACCCACTCGGTGGTGGCCCAGATGACATAGTGCTGACCGTCGCTCCTCTTCTCCACGGTCAGGCCTTTCTCTCCTTTTGCTCTCTGTTCCTCAAGCCATTTCTTCGCCCACGGTTCCGGTTCGCATCCCATATATACCAATAGTTGGTATAACTATTTAATACGTTACACAGAAACAGATCCTCGAAGCCAGATATCAAAAAAATACGGACACTTATCGGCAAGTTATACCAATAAGCGCCGAGTTAGGGATGTAATTTATCTTCAAATAGCATTTTTGAAATACTTTTTTCTGAAACGGCCGCTTGCGATGGACGCTGCATGCTCTCTGCCGCGTTCGGAGAATATCTGTCAAAGATCTTCAGATGCATCACAACAACGGCAGAAATCCAGAGAATGATTTGGAGTATGCATCTATGATGAGAAAAGCGGCCTGAGTATACACAAACTTATTGAAACATTTCGCCCATGCATTACTATGGCAGTAAGAACGATCAACAAACTCGTCAGAGACAAGATTCCCGGGATCATAACCGAGAACGGAGAGATGCCAAACTTCAGAATAATGGACGATAATGAGTTCTTGGAAGCGCTGAACAACAAACTTGCGGAAGAAGTTGCAGAATACCAAGAATCCAAAAGCCTTGAGGAATTGGCCGACATTCTGCAGGTGATCTGTACGATATCCGAGATCATCGGCGGAGGATATAGGGAGCTCGAATATCTCAGATACGAAAAGACCACTGAGCGCGGTGCTTTCAAATCCCAAATATTCCTGGAATCCATTGACGATATGAAGTGATCACGCATTCCCCCGTGCACAGGATATCATCCTTACTGCATTCCCCCCGTCGTTATAGAAACAATTCAGATATTCAACGGCGGTGAATCCCATCTTTTTATAGAATGAAATTGCGCTTACATTTGTTTCTTTTACTTCCAGTTGTATGAATTGCTTGCCATCCATGATGGTTCTGATCTTGAACTCCTCCATCAATCTGCTCCCTACATTCGCTCTTCTGTATCTTGGAGCAACCGCAAAGAGAGGTATCGTTACCTTATCCTGAGTCAGTCTGGCCCCTGACAGGAATCCGATAACTTCCCCAATATCGCTGACGGCCACCAATTGTCCGGCCGGCCAACCGCCGATAAAAAGAAAGAATACCTCTCGGACATACTCCTCGTCAAGCGATAGCCGGGCGATCTCATTCACTCGGTCGATATCGGAAACAAGCATCTGCCTTACAAACATCATGGGGGTATTGTGCCCTTACGGTTATTATTCCTCCTCTTGATCAGGATCACTATTCCCGCCGCGGCTGCGAATCCGGATGCAACCACTGTCCAATGATGACCTTTACTTGCGGAAGGTTTCTCATCTGTGGTCACTGAATATTCACATGCTGCGGAGTATCCGGTTCCGTCCATGGTCACGCTTATCGTATACGTTCCCGAAGGAATATCTCTGCATACTATCCGATTGATCGATGATGTTCTGAGAACGCCATCGCCCAGGACATCCCAGGTGTATGACGAATGCTCCGGCCCGGATACAGTGAATACGCATATCGATTCGCCGTTGGCGGAGAATGTATCGTATGTTATCTCCAGGCCTGTTTCCGCGATGGTGTGCTCATTGACGCCCCAGTCCTCCTCGAATAATCCTTCAAAGAATTCTGTTACTTGCAGGGAATCTATAACGACGGCGAACTCCCTGTTCTTCAAAAATGAGTTCTCGGTCCAATTCACAGACCCCACCCATACTAGGTCATCGATCACCACTCCTTTATTGTGTATGAGCGAGAAAGACTCTCTGCCGCTCACAGATATCGCTTTGATCTCTGTGGTGTTGTTGATCAGATTTATGATCTCATCCTTACTGCTGCCCGATGAGGAGTCAAGAATGAATCGAACATCCACGCCTCGGTCTGCAGCAGACGACATCCATTCCAAAGGCGATGGGTCGGTGATGATCCTGTAAGAGCTTCCCAGGTCCAGCTGCTGAGAGTGTATCCGAGTCTCAGCATTTTCCATGAAGTGCTTTAAAGCAGACAAAGAATTGTCTGGAGAAAGAATAGGCATGACCCTTGCATCAAAAGTCTCAGTCTCATATGGGGTTATTCCAGAATAGGTCATGGTGCCAGAGTACGGTTTCAGCCCGGGATAACTGTTCAAAAGTGAACGGACGTCTCCATACGCAAGGCTCAGGTCGCTGAAGAATATACCTCTGGCGTATTCAGCAAAGTCTTCACTTTCGATCACAGCTCCCCAGCCTCGGTTCGAACAATCGGGGCTAAGATTACCTGACGTCCAATTTTCAGATGTCAGGACCACTTTCGCACCGTCGATCACAGCATACTTATTATGGAAGTATGAGAAACGCTCATAATTGCCGGGTATGGGGTCGTTGATCAGATACACTTCACCGCCGGCGTCAACGATAGATCTCATAAGCGTGAGTTCTGTGGTCATATCATATCCCAGCACATCCCCTTCCAGAAGTATGCGGACCGTCACATTCTTCTCGGACGCTAACTCGCAAAGCAGAGCGGCAAGCTGAACGTTTGACAGGATGTAGATGGATATCAGGACCTCTTTTTCGGCACTTTCTATTTCCTTGAATATCGGAACTCCTTGGGATTCCGGAAAACTGAATGGCGTGACCTGTGCATCAAAAAATAACTCCGGATCGAACATATTATTAGTAAGGCCAGGTTTAGTGGAGATCCAGTCCGCAAGGGTATCTGTGTCGTTGGAACCTATCCTTAGCAGATATTTATTTGACGGAAGGCTCACCGCATCGCCTATCCAGCCTATTTCAATTCTTTTGTTCCCATAACATACTGCATCGACCAGCGTGCCGTTGTTGTACAGTGATACGTCATCGCCTGCGTCTGCAAGAATGAAGCTGCCTTTCTTCTGAATGCGGCCATCATCGTGTGAGAGGACATGCTCTCTTCCAGAGAACCAATCATCTTGGTCGATTGCCTTTGCTATCGTCAGTCTCGTCCCGGGTGCTATGTAGACATCCTTTACAAAAGTTAATGTTCCCTCTCCGTCCGATACAGACCAGCCTTTCAGATCCACATTGTTCTGGCCGTAATTGAAAAGAGATATTCCTTCATATTTTCCGAAAGGATACACCTCATAGAACAATACGTTCTCTGCTTCCGCTCCTGAGACAACATCCTCAAAAAACAGGGCCGGACTCAATAAGACGAACGATAAAAGGATCACGTACCCTATTCTGACCATGCTGTGTCCCACTGCGGAACAGTATTAGAAGAGGAGTAGTACAGTTAGCAGTTCAAAGGTATCTTACAAGGTCGAGAAGTGTGGCTTTCGGATCCTTCGCCTTGACAACGCCTGATGCCAGAAGCACACCGGATGTCCCGAGTTCAATGGCCTTCTTGACATCAGCGCCTGTCTTCACCCCGGCACCGCAAAGGACCGAGATAGAGCCGTTCACCTCTCTCACCGCTTCCACTGTCTCTTCTATTATCATCGGGTTCGCCGTGGTCACCGAGACGTTCCCGCCGATAAGGTCCGGAGGTTCCACTGCGATGAAATCGGGCCTGAATTCCGCCACATGCACTGCAGACTGAACATTGTCCGCGCAGACGACGGTTATCAGCTCAACTCCCTTCGATAATTCAACACATTCCTCTATCTGGCTCTTTGGCACCTTATGTTCGGAGTGATTTATCAGTGTTCCCGCAGAACCGCAACCTTTCACCATCGATGGCGTTACCCACCCGGTGGCCGAACCGGCCGCATGGGGGTCTACATTCTGAGACAGGACCGGAATTGAGACATTCCTCGAGATGTAGCCGAGATCGATCATCGGCGGACAGATCGATATGGTCACCCCCGTCTCCTCCGATACTGATTCGCAGGTTTTGGCGAGAAGGAATGCACCGTCTCTCTCCACTTCGCCGTATGCTTTGAAGTTTACGATTATTGCGGGTTTAGATATCTTTTTAGTCAAGTTTCTCAAACCTCGTCCTCAATTCTTTAAGGACCTCGGGTCTTGAAGTGTATTCCATCTCCTCAGCCCCGAGAATAGACGGCGTGAACGGTCCCTGTGTCCTGAGGAACCTGCTTGTCTTGATCGAATTGGTGCGGGCGGTATCAAACGTTGGATTGCCGAAGAAATCGACCGGGATATGGTCGCCGCCTTTAGAATTGATCGGTTCCAGTCCCTGAAGTTTTCCGTCATTAAGCTGGAAACCGAGACAGCAGATTCTGGGCGGTCCGTCAAAGTACGTCGGATCTGAATCTTCAGGCGAGCATGGATAGAATGTTCCGTAATGGGAGCCTCTCATCCATCCTCCCGCGATCCAGGATGTCATCAGGAAGGGCTGAGTATACTCTCCCACAGATGGGAGGCCGCTCTGACTGCGGCAGACGCACACAGGGTCGTCCTTTCCAACGTATTTCCCTGCGGTAAGGTTGAGTTTATCCGTAGAAACAACGCATGCCGGCCCTACGCCTGCTCTGGAGCTTATTCTCTTTATTGCATATCTGGAAGTGTCTCCGAGAAGAGCAAGGATGCTCAATGTCTCCTCCGGCGAGGACATAACGACTTTCTTACTGTCGATGACATCGTGAACCTCGACATCGAATCCTTTCTTCGCTCTTGCGTCAACGACGAGCCCGGTCGTCGTAAAGGGGTCAAGGAAGACCCTCGATAGTATGGGAGAATATGCAGATGGTTCGGTCTTATCTGCGATGAAGAACAGAAGCGGTTCAGATGCCCGTTCCTCAAATGACATCTCTGCCGACCCCGGGCCTGCGCCCTTGACATTGCCGGAGAACGCATCTGTGAGTATATCCTGGCCGGCTGCATAAAGTTTCATTGATTTGGCGATCTTGGTAGCTTTTTGGAAGCACTCCCAAGCTGCGCCGTGAATGTCTTTGTTGTTCTCTCCTTTGTAATGGGTCATGAAAAGATTTATGTCGTCTCCAACTCGGGTTACGTAGAAATCTTCAAGAATTCCTTGCTTCTGTTTATCTGTCAGAACTTCTTTGGCCGCCTGCATCATAGAAGGGTGAGGCCGGGAATGTCCAACAACGGACCCTACGTCTGCCTTGATTACTGAAACGGTCACTTTCTCTTTGGCCATGGGTCTACTGTATATTTTAGCTAAATAATAAGGGTATGCTTTTTGGAACATGCTCACTGTTTCTGCAGCATGTAGAGTTCATGGTTCTCCTTGTATTTGGGGTGCATGAGATATCCCTTCTGGGAGCATAAAAAATAGGGAGATTTTGAAAGAAAAATGTCTCAAAATCCCTCATTTTTGCACTATGCTTGCCAAAAAAAACAGTGAGGTTTGGAAAAAAAATATATATCTACATATCCTTAATAGTAGCTATTTCTAATTACCCAGATACGGTTAAATATCAGCCTAACCAATTGTTTAGTGAATTCTTTCGCAGAAAGATGAAACGGGGGCCTATATTGAATAACTACTGGGAGACGGGCAGAGCCCGTGCTGGGCGGACATATCCGACTAAGATTAGTGGAAGGAAATCGAAACTATTAATCGCAGCTGTTGTACTGATATCGCTGTGCGCAGTTTCGGCTTTTGTCTTAGAAACAGACGATACATCGGCAGACCCCGATGTATATGTTGATAACGTATCAGAACTTTCGGATGCGATGCTAAATGCATCGACTGACGTATGTATCGGCCTAACGGCAGATTTTGCCAACGATCTAATGAATAACGGCACAACTGCGATAACTGTCACTCACGACCATAATATAACAATATACGGCGACACGACACTGACGGCGCTGACAGGCGGCCTGCATTTCAACATTGTCAACAATGGCACTGGAACAATAAGATTCGAGAGTGTTAACCTTGTAAATACGGGCGGTTACGCGAATACCGGCGGGATGCAGCTACAGGGAGGGAGTTGGGAATTCATTAACTGTTCATTCAGCGGCCTTACGAAAACTGCGATAACGTTCATCGGCAATAAGAACAATGCATCCTTCACCGATTGCACATTCAGCAACAATAGCAGCAGAGCATTAATCCTGGCAGGCGGAACCGTAGGAAATATAGCGAATTATGAGTTCAGCAATTGCCTGTTCCGTGGGAACACCATTACCGGCACCTCTGGAGGAGGGGCCATCTATATTTGGGCCTCTTACTTCAATTTGAATTTTACTGGTTGTGTTTTCGCAGAAAATAAAGCAATCGGAACCGGCACTACGAGCGGCAGCAACAACAGAGTGGATGGGGGTGCGCTATATGTCAACGCATCCTATGGGCAAGAAGGTTCTTTGAGTGTCTTTAACTCATATTTCGAGAATAATTTCGCTCAGGATGATGGAGGAGCCATACTTGTGGAAGGTTCACAAACATCTGTAAGCGTCAAAAGCAACATCGTGAACAGCACATTCTACGGCAACACCGCGGCAGGGGCATGGTATGGGAACTCCTTGATGAAAATCACAGATGGATGTGGCGGAGCAGTATGCTATTTTGCACTGACCGACTCCGAGATCACGCACTGCACTTTCTACAACAACGGCATAACGAATCAAATACCGGGCGCGAACAGCAACGGGAGCGTGGGGGGAGGGGGCGCCATCGCTGTTGACGCTGGCCAGGATATTACCGCGCTTGCAAGCCTTCCTCCAGTACCTAAATTGACCAATAATGTCTTTGTTGGGAACTATATTGTCTCTCCTGCATCCCAGACTACGATTAATCTTATCAATAATTTCACTGGCAATGGTCTCGGCGACATCCAAGATCGCCAAAAAACTGGAAATATTTTCATTTTTAGGGCATGTGATGCTGATCTGCAGGGATATCAACAAGGAATGGATCCCCGTATGTTCGAGAACAATGGGAATATTGGCTATGACAATGGAATCTGGGACACAGATCGCAACTCAAAACCGAACAACTACACCAACAACGGCATAAGCACGATCGAGGGGGTCCTCGTAAAGAATGTATTCGCCAACTATAACAGCGTAACTAACAGAGGCGATCCGAATACTGCTTTATCAACAGAATACGGGGATCCTGTCGGTGCTGCAGGCAGCAACGTTTACAAAAAATGTTTCATTGTAAGCCCGACATCAAATGAGCTGTATCGAGGAGGGTCCGTACCTTATGCCGTAGAGGTTCCCTATGATACTCTTGGGAACAAACGCGATACGTTCCCCAACGCAGGGGCTGTCGAGATCTATTGGACCATGTTCAAACCGGGCACCAATGCAAACTGGACCGCTGCAGTACCCACAGAAGTGGACGATCCGAACAACCCCGGAGAGATCTTCGATGTCATCAAAAGCCTGAACTTTGCAACAAATAACGGATATTATGTGATGACTGCTGTCGGCGTACAAGACTCCCCGTCTGGGTATACGATCGCAATGCCTCGCTCAGCGATTGAACCGTCCGACCCATCCTATGGGTTCCTCGGATGGCGCAGCAACCTGCCGGATCTTAACTGGATCGATTATGCGCAATGGGCGACCGACAACGGCTACGCCGAACTTACAGTTCAGGAATTCCTGAGCAACTATCCTGCCTCTGATCTGCCTTTGGACGCTTTCCCGCTCTATCAGCCGGGTGATACCGTCCTTTCGGAAAAGCAGACGCTGACTGCCGAATGGTATCAGGACCTATACAGGGTGGACTTCGACCTCAACTATGATGTTACTCCTAATTGGTACAATTCATCCGAGCCTGGGAAAGAGGCCCCTAGACTGAGCGTGCCTTCTGGAAGTGCCATATTGGCGCCACTCGATCCAATACGCACAGACTATGTGTTCAACGGATGGTATAAAGACGCTACATGCACTCAGGCATGGCATTTTAACGTCGATATCGTCACGACCGACATCGTTCTTTATGCCATGTGGAAAGAGGCAGATAATAAGAATCCACAAAATAGCTACACTATCACGGCCACCGCTGACGTTGGCTCGTCCATTTCCCCTAGCGGGGCCGTGACCCTGTGGCCAGGAGAGAACAAGACATTTGTATTCTCTGCGAAACCGGGATTCCAGATCAAAGCGGTCTATGTTGACGGCAAAGAGATCTCATTCACAGAACTGGCGTCCGGCAAGTACACTTTCATCAACATCAACAGCAACCACACTATAAACGTTGTAAGTAAGGCTGGTGTAGGGAGCGGTGATGATATAGGGGGCGGTATCGGCGGGAACGGAGATTCTACTGTCAACGGAGGGAACGGCAAATGGGCGGTACTGAACCTCATCTGTGCGGTAATTGCGGTATTCACTGGCGCGATCGCTGTAATTGCAGGGTGGGAACGCCTCAGAAATGATGACGGAGAGAAAGGATCGAAGACTGCCTTGCTCCTCAGACTTCTGGCGCTGATCATCGGTATAGTTTCTGTGCTGGTATTCTTCCTCACCGAGGACTGGAGCCTGCCTGTCGAACCGGCAGATGGGTGGACGCTGCTCATGTTCATCCTGTTCCTTGCGACATTGATCTTGACAGTGATCAGTTTCAAGTTCGATGATGCGGAGAACGATGCAAACGGAGGAGGGGAGACATAACCTACAAAAAAACGCGAATAGCTTAAAACACATGGAGACTGCCGCCTGGAGGCGGTCTCCTTTTCTATTTTCTGTAATTGCATTACATGCTGCCTTTTTGGAATAATGACACTTTTTATGTAATTTTACATCAAAAATTGATATTTGGAAACAACGTTCCGACATTCGGATTACTATTGAATTCTCCCTTTTAATGAGTTCCTTCCCTCTTTTATTTAGATTCCTGTGATAGGAAGGGTGGATAAATACACTGTAAGCTTTTTATCGGATGCAAGTCTACTCTGACATGTTGTATATGGCTTCCATCAGAGACTCCGGGAACATCGGCAAAGAAGACGGGATAGTAACGGTAAATGGGTGGGTTCAGGATATAAGAAACCTCGGCGGCATATCTTTCATAACATTGAGAGACAGACACGGGACCCTGCAGATAACCATGCCAAAAAAGAAGATCGACCCCGAACTTTTTGAATCGCTTACCAAGTTACCTAGGGAGTCAGTGATCTCTGTCACCGGAGAAGTGAAGGAAAGCAATCAGACAGTTCTCGGCATTGAAGTTATACCTTCATCGTTCAAACTATACAGCGAGGCCGGCGTACCGCTACCCATGGGCGTTGTTGATAAAGTGAATGTTGAGATGGATACTCGCCTCAACCACAGATTCATGGATCTGAGGAAGCCGGAAGCGAGAGCGGTCTTTGAGATTAGATCTCTTGTGGTCCAGCTGATATCAGAAGCCATGATCAGCAACGGGTTCGTGAACATTAACACTCCGAAGATAGTCGCATCCGGGGCCGAGGGGGGAGCAACGCTCTTCAGCATCGATTATTTCGAGAGGAAAGCGTATCTTGCGCAGAGCCCGCAGCTTTACAAACAGATGCTCATGTCCACAGGCTTGGACAGAGTGTTTGAGCTGGGTCCGGCCTTCAGAGCGGAGCATTCCAACACCAACCGCCACGTCACAGAGTTCATATCTTTCGACGGAGAGATGTCTTGGATAGAAAAACAAGAAGATGTCATGGCTATGATAGAGAATGTCATCGACCACGTTCTGACGAATCTGAAAGAAAAAGGAAAAAAATATCTGGACATCATAGGAAAGGAGATGACCATTCCAAAGAGGCCGTATCCTATTCTGACATACACCGAGTGCCTGAAAATGGTTGTGGAACGCGGCCTTCCCCTTAAAGACGGTGATGACCTGGGAACAGAGGGCGAAAAGATCGTGGGCGACATTATGTCCGAAAGGGGGAACGATATGTACTTCATCGTTGAGTACCCTGAAGAAGCAAAACCCTTCTACATCATGGAGAAGGACGGTACAGACCGCTCTTTCTCATTCGATCTTGACTATAAGGGCCAGGAGATATCCTCCGGCGGCCAGAGAGAGCACAGATATCCGGAGCTTTTGAGAAGAATGGAGAAGAAAGGCCTTGACACTAAGGATTTCGATTCGTATCTGGATGCTTTCAGATACGGTATGCCTCCTCACGGAGGATGGGGGATAGGCGTGGACCGTGTTGTCACAAAGATCCTTGACCTTCCGAATGTGAGGGAAGCGATATTGTTCCCTCGCGATATCGGAAGACTTACGCCGTGATAAAACTTCTTTTTTGTAGTTTCGGGTAGTTTCGGACACCCGGATGCTTCCTTTTAATAATATCCCATCAATCTAATAGATCGATAACATGGCCGCAACGACCGGGGACCTATACGAAAGAGAGCTAAAATACGTATTGAGCGGGGATAAAAAGACAATCAAGCAGATGATAAAAACCTGCAATGAGGGCGAGAGCAGGTCATACAGCCTTATGCTTGAGGATCCTTTCCTTGTCGTTAGGGCTGCCGGTTCATTCGGCGTCGACCTCGTTGCTCTGAGGTGGGATTTTTCATTCCCCATCGAAGTGAAAAGTTCCGCCGAGGAGACAATGCATTTCAGCAGGAATCCGAGGCTTACCGAGCAAGCCGCAAAGATGAAAGAAGTGTGCTGCAAGTCGGATCTCCTTCCTATCTACGCATTCAGACTGAAGAGCGTAAGAGGAGACCCCTGGAGGCTCTTCACTATACCGACCGACGAAGAACTCAGAGGAAAGAATGAACTTCTGAGGAAAATACTCCCGAAGATGGAGGTCACCAGCAATGGGAACTACATAATGAGATGGGGCGGGGGCATGAAGCTCTGCGATTTCATTTCATATATGTCAGGCGATATAATTTCAGAAGATATTTTTGAAGAATAACGGCCGTCAGCACTCATAGGGCTCATCACGGATCAGCCTGATTCTCTCTTCATTCGGCCGGCGTATCATTGTCTATGCCGTTAATAAAGCATAAGGTTAGGTGAGTTGCGATCGAACCCCGATCGATTTCTCCAATTTTCTCTGCGTATAATATAAATCCTCCAAATCAATAGGGGAAATCATGTGGAAACAGGTCGATGAGGGCTTTTGGAAAGAGAACCGTGAATCAAAAGTTGATGAAGTGACCGATGCTGTGCAGGATATAATAGACCTTGTCCGATTCGAAGGCGACAAAGCTTTGATCGACCTTACGATGAAATTCGATAAGATCGCGGTCGAGGAATTGGAGGTCTCACGGGATGAGATCGAAGAAGCATACGAGAATGTCGACCCCGTACTTCTGGATGAACTCGAGAATGCGGCAGATTATATACAGCGTTTCCACGAACTTCAGGTCCCCGAGGACCTGTGGCTCAAAGAGGTCGAACCTGGAATAACGCTTGGTGTGAAAAGCACTCCTCTGGAGAGAGTGGGCTGCTACATACCGGGCGGAAGAGCATCTTACCCTTCCACGGCCCTTATGTGCATTATCGCTGCGAGGGTGGCAGGCGTGGAGGAAGTCATCTGTTGCACTCCCCCGCCGATTAACCCGCTGACCCTGGTTGCCATGGACATAGCCGGCGCCGATGAGATCTACAAAGTCGGAGGCGCTCAGGCGATTGCCGCAATGGCTTTCGGCACAGAGTCCATAGAGCCTGTGCAGAAGATAGTCGGCCCCGGCAATGTCTTCGTTACTGCGGCCAAGACCATTCTCAGAAAAAATGTGGAGATAGACTTCCCCGCAGGGCCTAGCGAGATAGGCGTACTTGCCGATGAGACGGCGAATGCGGAATTCATAGCAGCAGATCTTCTTGCCCAGGCTGAGCACGACCCCTCTTCTGCTTGTCTGCTTGTAACGACCGATCCGGAACTCCCTGACGAAGTATGGTCACATATGGAGGCGCAGATGAAGAATGCTCCGAGAAAGGAAATAATGCTGTCTGCGCTGAAGAACTCCGGATATATCGTAGAGGAAGACATTGAGCTTGCGATAGAGATAATGAACGGCATAGCGCCCGAACACCTATCTATACAGGTGCGTGACCCGCTGGATACCCTTTCAAAAATAACCAATGCCGGATCCATATTTATCGGCCCATACACTCCCATTGCGGCAGGCGATTACGCCTCCGGCACCAACCACGTTCTTCCGACGGCAGGCCATGCCACAACGATGTCCGGGCTGAACGTTGGACATTTCAGAAAAACATCCACTGTTCAAATACTGACGAAGGATGGGCTCGCTGAGCTGACCCCCACCATCGCCTCGATCTCAAAGGCGGAGGGGCTGCATGCGCACACTGCATCTGTTATGATAAGAGGGAAGAAGAGAGAATGACCGCTGAAGACCTGGATCTTTTCGACCCCCGCCTCTACATAAACAGAGAACTTTCGTGGCTGGAGTTCAATCGAAGATGCCTTGCCGAAGCGAACGACCAGAACGTTCCGTTGCTTGAACGTGTGAAGTTCCTTGCCATCGCATACGGAAATATGGATGAATTCTTCATGATCAGAGTCCCAGGATTGTTGCAAAGGGAAGAGAGCGGCAATATGATCGCTATAGGTCCCGATGTGTACCGTGATGCCAAAGCGCTGGTCACGGAGATCAACGTGTCGGTCGATAATCTTGTGGACGGCTACGAAGAGTGTTGGGGCAAACTCAGGCAAGAATTATTTGAGAACGGAATAAGGATACAGGGCATAAGTTACTTGACCGATAACCAAAAAGCATGGGTGAAAGATTACTACAAGGAGAGAGTGCACCCCCTGCTCACGCCTCTGGCATTGGATATCTCGCACCCGTTCCCTTTCATATCCAGCAACTCGCTCAATGTTGCGGTGAGGATAAACAACAAAGGCGATAACATCTATGCTCGAGTAAAGGTGCCTATTGGCATACTTCCGAGGTTCATAAGAATACCCTCAGAGTCACAAGGGATGGATTTCGTCCAACTTGAGGATGTGGTCGAATCCAATATCAACGAGCTCTTCCCGGGAATGAACGTCACCGAGGCATATCTGTTCAGAGTAACAAGGAATGCGGACATCCAGGTGACGATCGATGAAGCGTGCGATCTGATGTCTGCTGTTGAGACCTCTCTTGACTCGAGGGACGTTGGGTTCCCGGTCAGAATGCTGGTCGAAGAAGGAATGCCGTTCGAGATGATCTCCCTGTTCGGAAGGAACTTGAAGTTAAGAGACCGTCAGATACATAAGGCGACTTTAGGAGGGATGCTCCTGACAGACCTCTGGCAGATAGCATCGCTTGATGTAGCGGAGTTAAAAGACAAACCGTTCACCCCATACGTTCCGCCTGGATTCGGAGAGGACAGGAGCATCTTTGATACCATCAGAAAAAAAGACTGGATAATCTTCCATCCGTACGAGCCGTTCGACATCATCGTGCGTTTCCTTAAGGAAGCAGCGGATGATGCGAATGTTCAAAGCATAAAGATATGCCTATACAGGATAGGAAAGGACCGTTCGATCATAAACGCCTTGAAGAGGGCTAGAGAAAAGGGAAAAACAGTCTCGGTCCTCATGGAACTGCGTGCGAAGTTCGACGAGACAAACAACATTTATCTTGCAAAGGAGCTTGATAAAATGGGTGTCCATGTCGTCTATGGTCCTGTTGACCTGAAGGTGCATTCAAAATTACTGCAGGTGGTAAGGCTTGAGAAAGATAAACTTGTCCGATACACGCACATGAGTTCCGGAAACTACAATCCAAGCACCGCGAAGCAGTATGGGGACATTTCATTCCTTACCGCCAATAAAGAGATCGGCGAGGACGTGGGAGAATTATTCAACGCACTGACCGGCGTCTTCGGCCCCAGAGACTATAAGCACCTCCTTGTGGCCCCCACAACACTGAAAAAGACGCTCATCGCAAAAATAAGAAGAGAGGCGGAGAATCAGTCGAATGGGAAGAAGTCCTATATCGCTATGAAATCGAACGGCCTTGTCGATTCGGATGTCATAGCTGAGCTTTACAAAGCATCGATGGCCGGCGTCAAGATAGATCTCAACATCAGAGGACTATGCTGTCTGAAGCCCGGTCTGAAGGGGATCTCCGAAAATATCAAAGTTGTAAGCGTTGTCGATATGTTCCTGGAGCATTCAAGGATCTATTATTTTGAGAATGACGGCTCCCCGGAGATGTATATGGGATCGTCGGACATTATGCCAAGAAACTTGATCGCGAGGGTAGAGGTACTGTACCCTGTCCTTGACAAGAAGATGCTCTCACTGATAAAAAAGTACATTCTTGACATTCATTTTAAGGATAATGTCAAAGCCAAATACCTGACAGAGGATGGCATGTATCTTCCTGTGAAAAAGAGGGGGAAGAAATTCCGTTCGCAGAAATGGTTCATTGAGAATAGGGGAATCTGGCATGGCTGACGATTCAAAGGTCGTAAGTTTCATCGACATCGGAACGAACTCGATCTACATACTCGTCGTTCGTTTCTTCGGAAATTCAATGGGAACAACGATATTCCAGGATAAAGAGATAGTAAGACTCGGGCAGCATCTCTTCGAACACGGCTTCATTGATGATGAGACCATAGAAAAAACCCGCATTGTCATATCTAATTTCGTCAGGATATCAAAGGACCTCGGGGCAAAGGAGATCTTCGCATATGCCACCTGTGCCGCGAGAGAGGCATCAAACAGGAAAGAACTTCTGGATGTAATGAAAATCGAGGGGCTGAATGTAAGAGTGATCTCGGGGCTTGAGGAAGCAAGGCTTATCAGACTTGGCATTTTCGGTCACGATGGTCCTCCTCAGAGGACGATCGAAATAGACATAGGCGGAGGCAGCACCGAGATCGTACTGTGCGAGGGAAAAGAAGACCTTTTTCTGGACAGCCTCAGCCTTGGGTGCGTGAGGCTTGCATATGGACACGAGCCCCGACAGAACAAAGCAATGACATTCCAAGAGTATGATTTTCTGAGGCGGCATGTGGATATGATGTCTTATCGTACCTGCCGTAAGGTCAGAGAGATAGGGTTCGAAAGAGCATACGGCTCATCCGGAACGATGATGGCCCTCGCAAAAATGTGCGCAGCAAAGAGAGATGGGGACTCATCATACATGATGTATTATGAACTCGTTGAACTTATGAAAGAACTCTACAAAAAGGATGTCAGCGATAGGAAAGATGTGCTCGGAATGAACCCATCCAGATTCGACATAATAGTCTCCGGGGGCGCGATAGCAGAAGAGCTGATGTATCTTTTGGGGATCGACAGGATCGAAATAAGCGATAACGGATTGAGAGAGGGGATGGAAATAGACTATATGATCACAAATGGGCATTCCAACTTCAACATAAGGGACTCGGCGATCCTGAATCTTGCTAACAGATGCCAGTATGATAAGAATCATGCAGAGACAGTGCAGAAGAACGCACTTCTTCTATTCGATAAAATGAGGGAACTTAGAATACACAACATGAACAGCGATATGAGGACGCTTCTCTCTTATGCTTCGTTGCTCCATGATATAGGTGAGTTCATAAATTATCAGAAGCACCATCTTCATTCTTACACGATCATACTGAATTCCTTCCTTCCGGGATTTGATGATGAGGAGCTCAGAACGATGGCTTTGCTGGCAAAGTTCCACCATGGGGGCCTTCCGTCGGAAAAGTCGAAACAATTCAAAGATGTGGACGCCGACGAGATATCAGATATTCTCAAGTGCGCCATGATGCTGAAGATCGCAGACATACTTGACAGACACCGCACATCTTCCATTGATACCGTTGAAGTTTCCCTTTCATCAGGCGAGGTGCTGATAAGTTTAGGCTCTGAGTCTGATATAAGTATGGAGATCTGGAAACTAAAAACAATAAAAGATGATTTTAAAGTGGTTTTTGGTCTGGAGCTTGAGATCGAAAGAACTTAACGCAGGTGCGACGCGTCGCAGAACGGTTTGTTCTTGGATTTCCCGCAACCGCACAATGCGACACGGTTCCGCACTTCATATGTGTATCCGTCGGCTGATTCCACCGGTATGCCGCCTTTCACCAAGAAAGTGCCTTTTGCTGCTGTCACAGATATGCCCTTCTCTAGTTTCGGCTCTTGCGCTTCCCCATCGATCTTTATGAGAAGGCTTCCGCTCAGGCAGTCATATGTCTGCTGTAGCGCATTGTCGAGAGTATCCTTATTTTTGATAGCCTTGTCGACACTTTGTCTCGCATGGCAGAATCCGGCACCGATGCAAAACGCGGGGTCCTGAAGCACCTCAACGCCTTCAATGCCCGGATAGGATTTCGCGTTCTCATCGAATGTACTTCTTTTGGCGGTCTCTGTGCCGTCGAACCCGACATGGTCCCCTGTGCAAAACGGCCTGTCGTTGGACTTTCCGCATCTGCACAGTTTGTATGTCGGATCATTGACGTAGAATTTTTTCACCTCGACCCACTCAACTGGCTTGCCCATTGCGTCTTTTTTAATGACCTCTTCTTTTAGGGGTACTCCTCCAAACACCATGTATGGGCCATTCTTTGTGACCTTTATCCTCATATCATCGCTCATCTTTATACCTAAAAAAAGAATTGTTGTGCAGAGTTAATAATGATTATCAAAATAAAGAATCGCTTGTATTACCTATAAAGGCAATATCACCCCACTTTTTACAATGTTTAAAATATTCAAACAAACATGTGCAAACCATAGCAGGAGACGACCCCTTGCACCGGTTTCGACCAGTTGTCTCTTGCTCACATTTTTACCTGCATCGCTGTTTGATTATTCCTCAATTTGCAGATCATGCGTGAAAAACAAACATGTTATTCTTTTTCGTCCCCAAAAGAAACGAACATTCCGAGAGCGTCATATGTATTTCCTATCGTAAAGAAGGGCGGCGTTCAGAACAACCAGCACCGACCCCGCGTTATGTACCAACGCACCCGTGATCGGGTTAAGCAAAGCGAAGACAGCGAATGTGACCGCGAAGAAATTGATGATCATGGATATCGAAATATTAATCCTTATGAGCCTGACGGTGGCATTCGAGAGCCGTTTGATGTATGCGATCTTTTCTATCTCATCCCCCATCAGCGCTATGTCCGCGGCCTCGATCGCAATATCGCTGCCGATGCTACCCATCGCTACCCCCACGTCTGCCGTTTTGAGCGCGGGAGCATCATTCACCCCATCGCCTATCATGCAGACGTTACGGCCTTCATTCTGCAATTGCAGTATATGTTCCGCCTTTTTGGCCGGAAGCAATCCGGCGCGAACCGATGCTATGCCCGCCTCCAGCGCAAAATGTTCCGCCGCCCGCACATTGTCGCCGGTCAAAAGAACAACATCGGTGTTCATCCGACCCAACTCCAGTACCATGCTCTTTGCGGCGTCCCTCAAAGTATCAGACAGTGCGATGACGCCTTTGCACTCCGCCCCGTCCGAAACGAGTACGGTTGCCTTTCCCTGCCTGTGCAGACCTTCCAGCAAAAAGACCGCATCACCACCGACAGAAATACCGTTCTCCTTTAACCACTCACTGCTGCCACACAGGATGCGGCGGCCACATACATTTGCACCAATGCCTTTACCCGGCACCATTTTGAAGTCTTCTGCCGGCTGAATGGTGAGACCGCGCTCTTTGGCCATGCTTACGACTGCCTTGCCGAGAGGGTGCTCCGAATAAGCCTCTGCGGAAGCGGCAAGCAGAAGAAGGCCATTCTCTGTTATCCCAGGATCGAATGACATCGCGTCGCTTACGATTATGTCGCCGCGGGTCAGCGTCCCCGTCTTGTCTACGGCGACGCAGTCCACTTTGGCCATGCGTTCCAGCGCATCGCCTGACTTTATTATCACACCGTGTTTTGCGGCCTGCCCAATAGCTGCCACTACCGATGTCGGCGTGGCAAGTGCCAAAGCGCAAGGGCAGAATACAACGAGGATCGTGACCGCCCTCACGGCATCCGCCGTGAACAGATACGTTATTGCGGCGATTGCAAGAACGGCGGGTACAAGCCACGTTGCCCATCTGTCGGCGATCCTCTGCACCGGGGCCTTGTTGTTTTCCGCTTCCTGTACCAAGCGGATCAATTTTTGCAGAGAAGAGTCTTCGCCGACGTTCGTGGCCTTCATGTCGATCGAGCCGAAACGATTCGTCGTTCCGCAGAAGACGATATCTCCGGCCGCTTTGTCCACGGGCATAGACTCCCCCGTGATGATGGATTGATCCACGGACGTATTGCCATAAAGTATCTCGCCATCGACCGGGATGGCTTCGCCAGGAAGTACGCGCAGTATATCGCCGATCTTGACCTGCTCGATCGGCACCATCTCTTCTTTTCCATCGATGATCACTCGGCCGCGGTCGGGAGAGAATCTCATCAGCTGCCTGATCCCTTTTTTGGCCCGTTCCACCGTCTTATCTTCCAGTATCGCACCGATTGCCATGATGAATGCGACCTCGCCGGCGGCAAAGAGTTCCCCGATGATCACAGAGGCCGCCATGGCCATGGAGATCAGCAACGCGGATGATATCTTGCTCATTCCTTTGTTGTATATCATCCTCCATACCGCAAGATACAGCAGAGGATATCCGCATATCACCACCGTTATCCATGCCGGGTCAACGGGCAGAGTTATGCCTTCCAAAAGAAATATCAGGCTTACTCCAAGGAATACGCCGGCTATGATTGTCAGCGGTATGCCGGAGAAAAGTTCAAAGATCCTTTTTATGGGCTGCTCAGTCATGTTATGCGCGAGAATTGTTCAATTGCCGACGACAGTCTTTCGATTGTTTCATCCTCTTTCCCTTCGCGGATCCCGTCCAGAATACAATGGTGGAGATGGCCCTCCAGCACGACCTGCCCCGTGCTGTGCAGTGCGGCCTTGACGGAACCGATCTGAATGAGGATATCCTCGCATGGTTTATCCTCCTCGATCATTTTGATTATGCCTCGCACTTGCCCTTCTATTATTTTAAGCCGCTTTATGACGGCTTCCGAGTCAATACAGTCTTTCATTATGCGGTCTCCTGTGTGATATATACCTTATACCCCTATAGGGTATATGAAATATTTCTCATCCGTGTTTTCTTCTCTTTGTGAAGTTTTTTCTTTCAGTATGTTATATGGTCAAACATAATGTCGGGCGCAGAGTTCTTTGATAAAATGGCTGAGCTGAATCAGTCCCCGGTCAAGTCGGGTCTTTGCTCCATATGCAAAGGTTCCAGAAGGCTTTGCGGAAAGGACCGCTGCCCGCTCATGGTCAAGTTCTACTCTCAGCAGAAGACAATGCCGCTGATTGATATCAAGGACCTTGCGGGTTGCAGCCCTCCTGCCGTGTTCGTAGGCAGGTATGGGTATCCGAAGGTGGATATCGGACCTCTTCTTCCTCCTGAGTTCGGCGACACATCAATAATGGACAAACCAGAGATGTGGGTGGGTAAATCCATTGACGAGATCGTAGATATGAGATTCAGGCTGGTCAGAGGCAAATACAGGATCGATGCAAAAGACTTCCGGGCAGCGGGCCGGATCGTTGATAATGTACAGCAGCTGGCACTTACTGAGAGATCCTTGGAAGTAGAGGCAAACTTCAGGCAGAAACCCAGAGGGAGAGTGGTGTTGGATGATGAAGTGCAGCCGTTCGGCCCTTCCGCAAGAATGGACGGTATGACCATAGGGAACGGCAAATTCGAAAGGAACCTTGAAAAGAATTTTTATGACATTGACCTGAACGCTAACGGGGCGGTCGTGAACGCATACAAGAACGGCACCCTGATCTCAGAGATACAAAAAGCGTTCTCTGTGGGCACCATGGGCGTGGATAAAAGAAGGCGCTTTGTTCCAACAAGATGGAGCATCACTGCGGTCGATGATATAATTGGTAAGGACCTGCTTAAGACAACAAAATATAACGGAACGATAGATGAGTTCAGAATATACCAATGGGAGCAGCTCGACAACAGATGGTGCATACTGATGATGCCGTGCACATGGCGGTATGAGCTCATTGAAGCATGGTATCCCAATACCACATGGAATCCGACAGGTAAAACAATCGATATAATATCCGATTGTGAATTTTTTGAGGGGAGAACCGATTACGCACACATAGGCGGCTGCTACTACGCCGCAAGGATGGCTGTGAACGAGCTGCTTCTTGAAGAGCGCAGGACGGCGGGAGTTGTCATCATGAGAGAAGCCCACCCAGGATACATTATGCCTGTAGGAGTATGGAATGTAAGAGAGAATGTCAGGGCCGCTCTTCGCACAAAACCCTTCAAATTCGATGCTTTGAACAAAGCTCTGGATCATGTGGACGGAGTAATGGATATCAAAAGAGATACGTGGATCCAGAACTCCGGCATCCTGAGGGATTATTTGATACAAAGGAGGATCGAGGACTATTACTGATCTTATCGAATTCGAAGACACCTCCGAGTGGGATGGTTACTACAGAATAACAGAAGCAAAAAGGGCCCTTTCGCCATCCGGTCTTCCAGGCATAGATTATGCTCTCAACCCATATGGGGGATGCGAGCACGGCTGCATCTATTGCTATGCGCCGGAGGTTCTTCATACCGATTGGAAGGATTGGAGAGTAGTGAAAGTAAGGTCCAATATACCCGACAGACTCTCCAAAGAGTTGTCCGGCTTGGAGGGGACGATCGGGATAGGGACGGTGACGGATCCTTATCAATATGCGGAAAAAAGATTCAGATTGACACAGAAGTGCCTGGAAATACTTCGGGATAGGGATTTTCGCATCCATTTGCATACCAAATCCGATCTGGTGTTAAGAGATATAGAACTCATATCCTCCATGAGGGGAGAGGTCGGAATAACAATAACTGCTATCGATGACAAGTTCTCAAAGATCACGGAGCCCGGCGCCCCACTCCCAGAAAAGAGATTGGATGCTCTGAAACGACTTTCCGAGAGTGGTGTAGATACCTATGCTCTGGTCGGACCTGTGCTTAATCATCTCGAAGGAAGAGAAGAGGAATTTGTGAATGCTATCGTTTCTACCGGAGTGAAACGCGTCTTCATCGACACATTGAATCTGAGGCCTTTGCTCGCAGAGAGGCTTAGCCGCATGAACATACACGGATCCGAAAGATCAAAGGAAAAGATACGCAGACTGGCAGAGAGCTCCGGGCTTCTGGTCAGAGATGTTTTTTGAGTCCGGCCTCTGAGTAAAACTCATGTCTTACTGAAGCAATATGATAAAAAAGGACCCTTCCCGAAGGAAGGGATTGAAAATAAAGGAAATGGTTTAACCGCCGCCACTCGGCGTGAAGTATCTGATGTCCACCTCTTCTTCCCCCTTACGGAGTTCTTCGAGTATGGTCTCGGCTCCCTCGCGCCCTGTGACGGTCTTCTCACGCTCTTTGAAGGATACCTCCTTGTACTCCGATGGATCTGCATCTTTCAGGTAGGCCAGGTCATAGTATAAGCCGGTCACATCCAGTTTTATCCAGACTGTTCCTTCTTTTTCCCTTATGTCCGCTACCTTTCCGACCGTCGATGTCGGTATGTACTTGAGTATATCCCCAACCATCATGGCATCAGCCTTTGATGACCGCGGTTCTCTCGCCGGCCGGGACGAACTCTCTGAGTCCACCTCTTCCGATCTCTTTCGTGATGTTGGCGAAGTCAAAGACCAGGCTTGGATCAGCGAATGCGACACGGATGTAGGGGTTAGCAGTGAATGCATCTCCGCGTGCGACGTGGGACGCCTTTGCGATACCGGAGTATCCAGACAGGTGACCGACGTTCATGGCGTAGTTGGGGTAGTTGGGGCCTCTGAGCTCAGCAGGCAGACCTTCGTCGGATCTGTATGAGAACGAGTTCGCGGAACCGCACTGGTCCTGCAGGTCGTATCCGTAGAATCCGAGTCTTCCGGTCCTCTCCTTGTGCTGCAGCATCGAAAGGTACCACATGTTCAGACCGCAGTCTGCGACACCGGTTGCCATTGACCCTGCGATACCTGTCGCGGCTGCCGCGACTGTTGCCCTCTGGGATCCACCGAAGTGCGTCTCCATGATGGCGGGGTATCTCTCGTACATCTCCAGCGCATATGCGTTGATGTCGTCTCCGAGTTTCATAAGGTCATCGTATTTTGCCGGGTCGAGTTTGCAGAATCCACCGTACTTGTCCTTTATGACGTCAACAGCGTGGTAGACGTAGTCCTCAAGGATGTTGTCGGTGTATGTGGCCGATGCGTACTGTGTGAATCCCACACCGCCGGACATGTATCCACCGAGGTAGACCTGGTCGAAGATGGCTGCTGCGAGACCTACTGTCTCGAGAACGGCTCTTGCGGGGTCATCCGGATATACACGGTCCGACTGAAGCATGTCTGCAAAGAATCCGAAGGGTATTCCACCGGGTTCGTTGGGTCCTCTTGCACGCCTTGCCGGCATCATGGTACCCATGTTGATCGACTGGTGCTTTGCGGAGTACGCGAAGTCTGCGATGGCTGCCTCTCCTGCTGCGAGTTTGTATGAGGAGATGAATGCCATTGAGATCTGCATTGCTGCATGCCTCGAAACTGTCGCACCATCCATGAGCCTTCCGACGATGGTCGGAACGCGCACTGCCTGCATCAGGGTCTTTCCGATAGCTTTCTTCAGCTGCTCGGCCTGGGCCTTGGGGAAGAGCTTGTTGATGTCGATGACGAATCTTTTGTCGATCTCATCGATAAGTTCGTCGTCTCCGGAGTACACTTTGACATAGGAGTCCCAAACGAGTGCGGGGTTGACCTCTGCCATGTGCTCCTGAACGATCGCTCCTCCGGGCATTGTGTGGTTGACTGCCTCCAGATAGCTGTTGATTGTCTCAGGCGTTACTTCTTTTCCCAGCCTCTTCTCGATGGTGTTGTGAGGAGAGTCCAGTCCAACAAGTATGGTCCTCCTTATGTCGTCCCATGCCTGCTGGATAGCGGCGTTGTTGACGCAGTGAAGGTCATCGGCCTCTACGTAGATGTCAGTGTGTGACATCTGGTAGGGCATCCATGCTCTCTGTCCGAGCGGGACACCGATGTCTTCGTTCATCATCGGGAAGCCACGCTTTTTGGCGATGGCCTGCGCAGATTTCTGGAACTCAACTTTGCTCTTGGACTGTTTCCATCCGCCGTAGCAATAGTATTTTGTCTCCATGTCGGTCGGGTCTTCTTTGAATTTCTTCTTGACCGCGTCCATGAAAAGCTTTTCTTTCTGTTTAGCTGCTGCCATGTTTACACATCCTTTACATTGAAGGGCTGGTAACCGCCGAGTGTCCTCAGTTTGTGGATCCTGAGTCCATACATTGTGACCTCTTTGTCATCCCTCATGTCTACGCCATCGGCTCTGAAGATCGTCGTCCTCTTTTTGAGGTCGGCCATCGATGCAGGCTTTCCGACGGAGATTTTCCTGTCAAGAGGCACTGCGACCTGGTCTTTGACGTACACTACTTCTTTCTTGTTCTTGTCCCATATGTATCTCTGCCAGGCATCGAACATCAGGCCGTTCTCATCGAGACGGCATGCGTGTCCGTGAACGGTTGCTCCTCTGATACCTGTCAGTGCTGGGTCGAAGGTCTCGTTGTCGACCATCTCTTTGGCGAGTTTCTCAAGGTCCCTCTCCCTTACTTCGATGATCTGTCTTCCGGACAGTGTTCCGGTGTCGATACCTCTGTATCTTGAAAGATACATCCATGCCCTCTGGTATGGGGATATTGGTGCGAAGTAAACCGAGTCAGTGAACTGTATGTACCTGATTCTGTCTCCTTTCTTCGCTCCCTCGATCGGCTCGACGAGTTTCCTTATCGGGCAGTCGGGCTCTTTGCCTTCCTGAATCGGGGGGTGGATGGATTTGTAGTCCTCTCCGGGGTTGCGGTGTCCCATGATCCTGACAACGTCATCCATAGATACATCGCGAAGTTTCTTCAATTTTACCTTGGGGTCCATCACTTTCCTTCTGTTTTTTGCAGGGACTGTGGTTCCCGGGTAGAACTGTCTTTTGTATGCTGCCATATTTTTCACCTTTATCTGTAATCTCTGAGTGTTTTTTTGTATTTTGAGTATCTTCCTACTGATAGATTGAATCCGCGCGGCAGGGTTGCCTCGCAGACCGACTTTATCTTTTCAACCGCTTCGTCCAGCATTTCTTCGTTCTCCACATCGAGTTCGATGTAGAATGCCCCGACCTGATATCTCAGCTCAACATCCCTTCCGCCGACCTTTATCACCTTGTGCTCGGAGTGGTTGTTGGGAAGTCCTTTTCCGGGCCCGCTGTTCAGGGTCCTGGGCACGCTTTCGCCGGTCATGTTTATCTGCCTTACGTGATCGATCACGTCGAACGCGTTCAACACCTTCTCGGTGGTTTCCGCGCTGAGCAGAACATGAGAGAATACTTCTACTTCTGGAAGCGGTATTCCTGCATAGTCTACAGTTGGTTCACTCAACATAACAACCTCAGACCTTCTTTGCGATCTTCTTCGCCTCTGCACCTACTAACTGCATAGGTTTGTTGAATTCGATCATGTCGCCGAACACTTCTTTGATGAGTCCGGATGTTGCTTCAGGGGAGAACGTCTGTGTTCCGCCGTCGAGACAGTTTGCTGCTGTAACTGCGGGTATCAGTACGCCCTTCGACTGCCTCGTAACAACGTGGTTTCCGTGGAACAGTCCGGGTCCTCCTCCACCGTAGATGGAGTGTGAGAAGAATGACATACCTACACCGACACCTGCGGATCTTCCGTAGTCGGTACCTGGCAGTCCGGTCTCGTGCTCAAGCAGGTCGTTGTAGTACAGGACGGTTCCTGGAACACCCTGTGCTGCTCTTGCGGCACCGACGTTCACCATGACGGCTGCTACCTGTCCTACTGCTGCATATGAGTTCCAGAGTGGGAGGTCTTTTGTCGTGTATACTTTGTATCCTGAGGGGAGTGTCTCTTTAACGCGTATGACGCCATCATCGATAGCCCTTCCGACGAGCGACTCTACGACGCTACCGACGGTTCCGGTCTTTCCGTTCTTTTTGACGATGGAGTACAATATGTTGTTTCCGTTGAGTCCCTGGTAGGCGAGATCAAGAAGGTGGCCTCTCTCGAAGTTTCCAATTGCATCGCCCATCTCGTATGCGCCGCACTGCTCGAATATCGCCGAGAGTGCTACACCCTGCATTGCGTTCTTGTTAACGAGCGCAACGATGTGGTTAGCCATGATGTTCCTGAGTGCGAAACCGGCTCCCTCGTTGTTCTGGGGGATGTCGAGGATCGATTTTACGTTTGCACCGTCGAAACCGACTGTCTGCGGGTATCTTCCCCAGACTGCAGCTTTGACCATGTTGGCTTTGTGCATTGGAATCTTGAATTCGTCGATGATCGCTTCGGTGACTGCTGCTGCAACGGATGTGAATCCAGTTGTGTATTCTACACCGGCGTCTGCCCTTGCCTCGGGCACTATGACGACCAAGCTCTTTCCATCTGCTTTGATGGCGACTGATGTGCCGTCATCTGGCATCACTTGGACTTTCTCTTTGACAGCCGCTGCGATCTTCTTTGCATTTTTGACCAATTCGACATCAATCTCTTTGCCTTTGATCATCGCGCCAGCTACATTACCGGTTTTGAGTGATTTCTCGATACCGGCAAGGCTGACCGCAATAGTTCTCTTGGTCAGAGATGCAATCTTTTTGATCGCATTGTTGCGCAATGGACTGATGGCTTCCAACGGCACATCTTTGGCGATGCGTTTACCGTTGTCGTCATACAGGTCTACTACGTCCTTGTATTTTGGCATTTTATACCTCCTTTTTCAAATAAATCCGCGAAAAAACGGTAGTTTTCCCGCACACCCCTTGCAATGACAAGTAGTGCGTTATTTGATATAAAACCCTATTAGAAAGCCCCCTTATATCGGGCTAAACAACCGTTTTTGGGCTGTTTTGGATATACGGGAAAAGCACCTAGATCGGAGTTCCCCGATCTCTTATAGTATATATACCTTATTAGGGGTAATATTTTAGGGCCTGGTTGAGCATATTGAAATAATAAAAAAATGAAAAAAGTTAACACGAATTGGTTTTAGTCTCTTTTTGCCTTTGCGATCGGGCCTTCCGAGTATCTTGACAGTCTTGCGACATATCCGGGGATCAGAGTATAGGGCATGCCGCACGCCAGCTCATCGGCCCGCATGCTTGTTTTCTTTCTGCACCCGAAGCATCCCAGAGATATGTTCGGAGAGCCTGTCAATATAGGAACTGCCGTTACATCTTCGCATGCGCACTGGAACGGGGCCGTGCTGAATTCTGCGCGGCCTCCTTTCTCCGCTGTCATCATCGAAACTATCCAATATACCCTTTCAGGGATGTCGATGATTATCACAGCATCTGGTACGAAATCGGCATTTTTGAGCGGGCAGACGACCTCACCTACAGTTTTGTAAGGGATCAGGATCCTCTCGCTTATCATCTTCTTCGCTGCACCGACCGAATCGTGTATGCCTATGCCGGCGTGGAACTCGCCGGATGCCACTTTGTCCGGGGTCTCCGTCATTCCGAGCACCGCTGCACCGACATGGCAATTGGTGATCTCGAACGGCACGCTGAGACATTCTCCTTCCTTTGCACGGAAGACGGCCTGACAGTGGCTGAGCTGAGAGTCGGGCTTCTTCGGCCCGTTAGGGTACGCTTCTCCTTCTTTGATCAGTTTTACCGCCACAGGCTCAGACCTGAGTTGGAGTATTGACTTCATCTTCTCGGCATATTCTGTGTTTGTCTTCAGGATGTCTGTCATAAGAGGCATATCTGCATTGTGATGGAAAAGCATTATGGAGTAACAGGCAGATGAAAAAATCAAAAAAGGTTTAAAAAAGGTATTTGGTGGGCCTCAAACTCAGCGTTTGAATGCCTTTACTGCATCAACGAGGGCTTGCATGTTCTCGTCTGTCGTCGCTGTTGCGATACCGCAACCCGAGGATATTACGCTGAATCCTGCCTTTGCGCAGTTCTTTGCTGCGACCTTGACCTCTTCTGGGGTTCCCTGGAAGAGTGGTCTGACTGAACCGACGTTACCAATCAATGCTGCCCTCTTTCCGACTTTCTCAGTTGCCTTGAAAGGATCGACCTTCTCCTCGATGGATAATCCCTTCACGCCTGTTGCGATCATTCCGTCCAGTATTGGGAATGTGTCACCACAGATGTGGAGTACCGAGAATGCATCCTTTACACAAGCGAGACTGTCTTTGACGTACATACCAGATGCCGGCTCGAACATGTCCGGTGCAAGCATGTCGGTTGATCCCGATGGCTCGGACATCTGAATAACATCCGCGCCCGCATCGGAGAGTGCCTGTGTGTAGGCTTTTACAACGGGGTTAATTGCTGCTGTCCATTTCGCAACCTCTTCCGGGCACATCATCATGCCGAAGACCATGTTCTCTGTGTTGATCATGTGTCCTGCAAGTGTGAACGGACCGGTGTTGCCCGCAACCACGGCAAATTCCTTTCCGTGGGATTTCTTCATGAGACCTATCGCTTTGACTGCTTCGGCCGGCCTTCCGCCCTTCAGGAATTCCTCGGGGGACATGAGTGCCGCAGGGTCGTCGTACTCCCCTGACATCGGGTCGAAGTGGAATGGGTGCTCTTTGATCATAGGTGCAGCATCTTTTTTCTCCACCTGTACTCTGCATCCGAGCCTCTCTGCCTCAGCTGTGAGACAGAAGGGTGCCCTTACGCACTCAAATCCGAACAGGTCTGCCTGTGCGGTTCCGAGTTTTGCCATAACTTCTGCTTTCTTGTGGGCCTCAGGCCATGCTGCTCCGACTTTGTCCATCTGTCCAATGGTTGCAGCCTGGGTGAAAATAGCCACCGGGGGCCTGTCGAGCTCTTCCAGTTTCATTGCTGAGATTACTCTTTCTCTTGGAGTCATTGACATATGAAATATCTCCTGAAAAACCTAAACAGAGTTCTGTTATTTAATTAGGTGGGCTT
>Ga0123357_10000980_pt1 | contig 29137 bp, 29 predicted proteins | sample TergutEmb28metaG_FD_89873 | JGI IMG/M metagenome (GOLD analysis project Ga0123357, IMG submission 89873) | Embiratermes neotenicus P4 segment gut microbial communities from Petit-Saut dam, French Guiana - Emb289 P4 | ecosystem: Host-associated > Arthropoda: Insects > Digestive system > Gut ...
AAGCCCGGCGGTCAAGGGGCCTGGCCACCGTCACGGCCCCGAAGCCTGCATAATCTGTCGAACCGCCGGATACGGACCCGTATGTCCGGTGGTGTGGGAGGGGCGGTCTCGCGAGAGACCCCCTATCCCGATTGCACCCGCTCGAGGTTCCTGCGCCATGCCATTCTGTGAAGGAAGCGGTCGAGTCAAACCCAGCCAGGTGTCCGGCAGGAGAGAAAGTCAGATACGCCGCAGCTGTCAGTTGGCCTCACGATGGAACGTGGATGTCAGCGGCACACGCATCCGCGCCCGCCAGCCGATGACGCCATCTGCGCTTTCAGAGCAGGGGGGCGGTCAAATCAGCGATGTCATCCTCCGGCTCCACGGCATGACCCGGGACTTTGCCGAGCCAGCCTGCGAGATCGCCAGGACTTGCGCCCTGTGCATGGCGGGCAAGGAACGCCGCAGCGGCGTCGGCGGATCCAGCTTTTTCGGCAACGGGGGCAGAAATCCATTGATTGAGACTGACGCAGTCCCGGGGTGCCAGACGCATGGCTGCGGCCTTGATTGACCCCTTGCTCATATTCCTGTCTCCCTTACGGATCTGTGCGGGCCTCGCCAACCGCAGTCCAAAACGGGGCGTGTGCTTTTGCGAAATCCCACAGATTAAATGTTACCAGGGCATCGGCATGTCCGTTGACGGCTGGATCCAGAACCATCTCGTCATCGGGATCAGGAAAATTGGCAGGCGCCATTGCAGGTGTACCTCGACCGGCTCAATCCAGAACCACCCTCAGGCGAAAAAGCGTCGGGAAAGGCGACACAACTCGGGTTGGCTTCACGGGTGGAGGATGGCGGGATTGCTGCCGACATCTGAGGAATCGGAGACCGGGATGGCAAAAACATTCCCGCAATTCTGCCGCCGCCGTTTGTGGCGCTTTTGTGTCTTGTCCGGTTCCCGCTTTACCGTCAGGGTGTCATTTGTCATTTGCGCTGGCCCCGGTTTGTGATTCGTTCTCCTGGCGGGGAACCCGCAGACTTGAGGGCGCCAACACTTTTGCGGATCGGGACGCAAGGCTTTCGCATGGTCAAGACCCTGCAGAATACGTCGCACGCCGTGATGGCGCAGCGCTTTGAGCCGGCCGACAGTGCCGACGACTTCCCGACGCCGCCATGGGCGACACGGGCCTTGTGCGAACACATCCTCGAAAAGCGCGCCTTGCGTCGCCAGACCTGTCTGGAGCCGGCCTGCGGCCGTGGCCACATGGCCGAGGCGCTCGGAGAGTATTTTGCCGCAGTGGATGCGGCGGACGCCTACCGCTATGGCTACGCTCCGGTCCGAGATTTTCTCAGCCACCCTCACGAGGCCGGATCACATGACTGGGTGATCACCAATCCGCCGTTCCGGCTGGCGCAGGAATTTGTGCTGCGGGCACTGACGGTGGCAAGATGCGGCGTGGCCATCCTTGTGCGCACCGTCTTTCTCGAAAGTTCCGGCCGTTACGCTGCGATTTTCGCCGAGCAGCCACCGTCCGTCTTTGCCCAGTTTGTCGAGCGCGTTCCTATGGTCAAAGCCAGGCTCGATCCGAAAGCCTCTACAGCTACCGGTTACGCCTGGCTGGTGTGGGACAAACGCTGCGACGGTCCGCCTCTGCTGAAATGGGTGCCGCCCTGCCGCAAGCGGCTCGAAAGGCAGGAAGACTATTCCGCGCGCGTAAAGCGGGCGGCCCCGTCGCGCAGGTAGCCGAGGGCCTTGTCACTATCTCCGGCTTCGAGCGCGGCGATCGCCTTCTGCGTGAAGGCAAAAAGCCGGCGTCCCTTGAGGCCGGGAGACCCCTTCGGCGGCAGCTCGCTGGCGGGAGCCGCCTCCGTGGTGCCAAAGGCTCCCTTCGAGGCCTCGACGATGCGGGCCTGATTTTCTCCGAACCAGGCCGCGACATCATGCTGCTTGTCGCCGCGTGCGAGCATTCCGATGGCAATCCTGGCATCATGTACGCTCATCGTCATTCTTCACCTCACAGTCCGGGGACTTTTCGCCAAGGCCCCTTTAGGGCCTGGAAGGGGAGAGGCTATCAAGGGGACGGAGTCGGAGCAATGGAAAGCGGTGGCAAGCGGACGGGGGACACCGGCGGAGAGTGAGGCGTTCTCCCAGGCCTCCCTTCATCCTTCATGGCCGGGAAGGGACGTCCTCTTCGTGCTCCTCGCTGAACCGGCCACGTTGGCGCAGGAGTTCGAGCGCAGCTGTTGCGACGTGCTGGATGCGCGCCAGCCGGGCGAGAGCGATCGGGTCACGAAAAGCGGACGTGGCATCACAGGCATCGTCAAGAACCCGGCTCACCTCCGCAATCAGGGTGCGCTCTTCCTCCGTCATTGCACTGTTGGGGGACATTTTCCCCTGGTCGCGATGCGGAATCCAATCATAGAATTGTTCAAAATATTCAGCTGGCCCGATACAGACTACCGAATGTTCTCCATTGGCCAGGACCTCGATGGCTTCAAAGATGCGATTGCGACAACGCTGATCGATAAGTCGCCGTGAGGGTTGAACATGCATGGCGCTGGTCATGGGGTCATGGGCATCGGCGGGCTATTGGCTTCTGCCGAGATTTGCCCTCGTGTTGGCGAATGGAGAGAACAAGGAGCAGAAAGGCGCGGCGGCGGTGCCAGGGGGATATTGCCGGGCCTTTCCGTTTTCAGTTTTGCACGGCGGCATCGCTCCAGGCAGCCTGTCGCCGATCAGCAGCGAGACCTCGCCGCGGGATCGTGGCGTTGCGGGGGGGCTCGCAGAAAGCAGCGGAACAGAAGCTAAACCGGCGATAATGTCAAGGCGACAGCGGACCAGATGCAATTGCTTGACCGGGCCGGCGCCAACCAGGCGATCGACCCGTCGCAGCGCGCCGGCCAGCTCTGCCCGTTTGCCGCCAGGATGGTCAAAACCGGCTGGTTCACCGAGCCCTCGCGAAGAGCGCCTGGTCCTCAGCCCTATTCCATCACCGCGTGTTCCGGAGCGGGCGCGCTCTTGCCGAGCAGGGCCTTGGTGGAGCCGATCATCAGCGTCAGCGGCAGCGCGCAGAGGATAAAGACCGCGATGAGCTGATAGTCATGGGCGAAGGCGATGACCTGAGCCTGCATGGCAACGATGCGATCGGCGAGCGCGCGGCCGGCATCGGTTGAGAGATTGACCAGGCCGCTCACGTCCGGCATCTGCAGGGCGTGATTGAACGGATTGATGTGCTCGGAGAGGATGGCATAGGTGCGGCGCGAGCCCTGCGTCAGCTGGGCGATGACGAGCGAGATGCCGATGGAGCTTGCAACATTGCGCAGCAGCGTCAGGATCGAGGCACCCTCGGTGCGCAGCGTACTGGACAGCGTCAGGAACGATACCGTGGACAGGGGCACGAAGACGAAACCGAAGCCGAAACCCTGAATGGCGTTGACGATCAGGAACTCGCGGATCACAGTCTCTTCGGTCCACAGGCTCATCTGGTAGAGCGAGCCGCCGGCGAGCACCAGTCCGAAGATGATCAGGCTGCGGGCCTCGACATGGCGCATCAGGCGTCCGACGATCATCATGGCAAAAAATGTGCCGACGCCGCGGCTGGCGAGAAGCTTGCCGGCGGTTTCGACGGGGTAGCCGGCGACATTCTGCAAATAAGGGGAGGCCAGCGCCATGGTCGAGAACAGCACCAGCCCCATCACCAGCATGAAGACGCAGCCGGTGCGGAAATTGCGGTCCTTGAACAGGGCAAAGGGGACGAAGGGCTTCTCTGTGGTGAAGGAGTGGGCGAAAAAGAAGTAGAAGCCGATTGCCGCGACGATGAATTCGGCAATGATTTCGGGCGACTCGAACCAGTCCATCTGCTCCCCGCGGTCGAGCGCCAGCTGCAGCGAGCCGATGGCGACCGCGAGTGCGGCGAAGCCCATCCAGTCGAATTTGAGAGTCCGATCCGCCTTGGTCTCGTCGAGAAAGAACATCAGGCCGAGCACGGTGAAGGCGCCAAAGGGCAGGTTGACGAAGAAAACCCAGTGCCAGGAGTAGCTTTCGGTGAGCCAGGCACCCAGCGTCGGGCCCATGATCGGCCCCAGCATCACCCCCATGCCCCAGATCGCCATGGCGCGTGCGCGCTCCTGGAGCGTGTAGGAGTCGAGCATCACGGCCTGCGCCAGCGGCACCAGAGCGGCGCCGAAGACGCCCTGCAGCAGGCGGAACAGCACCATCTGGGTGATGTCCTGGGCCAAGCCGCACAACACCGAGGCCACGGTGAAGCCGGCGGCGCAGACCACGAAGACGCGTTTGCGCCCGAAGCGGTTGGCGATCCAGCCCATCGGCGCGGTCATGATGGCGGCGGCGACGATATAGGAGGTCAGCACCCAGTTGATCTGGTCCTGGGAGGCCGACAGCGAGCCCTGCATATAGGGCAGGGCGACGTTGGCGATGGTGGTGTCGAGCGCCTGCATGACGGTGGCCGTCATGGCGCAGATCGTCAGCATGTTCCGGCGCAGGCCGGGAGCGAGGGGGCCTTCCACCGACTTATTCCCTGGTGCCGAAGCCGAACAGTCCCAGCAGCGTGCGTTTATGTTCGGTATCGATGGTGGCATAGACGCTCATGCCGGCCTTGAGCTTGGCCACCTGTTCATCATGTTCGTCGAAATAGATCCGGATCGGCAGGCGCTGCACGATCTTGACGAAATTGCCGGTGGCGTTCTGGGGCGGCAGGATGGCGAACTGGGCGCCGGTGCCCGGCGAAAGCGAGCCGATGGTGCCGTTGAAGACATGGTTGGGGAAGGCGTCGATCTCAAGCGTCACCTTCTGGCCCACCCTGACATAGGTGAGGTCGCTTTCCTTGGGGTTGGCGTCGACCCAGGGATGGGCGACATCGATGATCGAGAATACCGGCGAGCCGGCGGGCACGAAACGCCCCAGCTGGATCTGCTCGACCTGGGTGGCGATGCCGTCCATCGGGGCGCGCAGCACGGTGTGATCGAGATTGCGCTGGGCGTCGTCGAGCCGGGCCTTGGCCTGGGCGTAAGGCGGGAACTGCTCCAGCGGCAGGTCCGGATTGCCGAGCAGCTGGACCCTGGCATTCGAGATCTGCTGCTCCACCAGCTGCGCCATCTGCTGCGCCGTCACCAGCGCGTTGATGGCGTTGTCGAGGTCGAGGTGGGAGGCGAAATTGCTCTTCACCAGCACCTGCTTGCGCTCGACGTCGCGCTGTTTGAGCTCGATGCTGAGCTGCGACAAGGTCAGCGTTTTCTCGTTGATTTTGATGTTGGCGACCTGGTTGTTATAAGTGACGCGGGCCTGGTCGAGCACGGCCCTGGCCTGGGCGACGGCAAAGCGGTAGGGCTCGGGGTCGATCTCAAACAGGACATCGCCCTGTTTGACGAACTGGCCCTCCCTGACCACGACCTTGTCGACCTTCCCCGAAATGTCGGGGGTGATCAGGACCTTCTGGGCGCCGACATAGGCGTCGTCGGTACCCACATACCGGCCCGTAGCGAGATAGAAAACCAGGCCCCCGATCAGGGCCAGGACCGGTACCACCACCATGAGCAGGAAGCGCGGGCTGCGCGCCAGCGTCATCGCCAGCGCCATGCGGCTGTTGCCGGGGCGTCGCGGCAGCGGCCGGGTTGTTTCCTTCAATTCGGGTTCAAATTTCAGTGCCGGTTCAGCCATGGTCTACAGCTCCCTTCCGGACCTGTTCCATTCCGGTGTTTTGAATGGCGTTTCGCATGTTTTCTTTGATCAATCGTAATTGGGCGAGAAGGCGTTCGGCCTCCTCTTGCGGCATGCCCTCAAGCACCCGGGCGGTAAGCTCGCCGCTGAGGTTTTTCATCCGGATCAAAAGCTCGCGACCGGCCTGGCGCAGATAGAGACGGTTGACGCGACGGTCGGTACAGTCGCCGCGGCGCTCGATCCAGTCGTGTTCGCACAGCTTGTCGACCAGTCGGGTCAGGGTGATCGGCTGCATCTCCAGAAGATCGGCCAGCTCGGACTGCTTGAGGCCCTCGCCATGGGCGATCTTGGTGAGCACCGCCCATTGCGCGCGTGTGATGCCGAAGCGGGCGGCTTCCTTGTCAACAAAAACACGCAGCATGCGGTACAATTCACCAACTGTGAACAAAAAATTCTGGTCCACAGAACCAGCCGTCATAATCGGCCTCATTTCCAATAAGCTTGGCATATAATAAGCAAGCTCAACGTCGCAATGGCCTGATTCGGGCTTTGTCCGGAACTGGATGCATGGCCGTCATGCCGTGTCGGCGGGCCAAAACGGGGTAAATGCGCTTCCAGTGCCGTCATTGCTGACCGGGCACCAAACCTGATATCTTGGATCAATGAACAGCTTCGAAAAAAACCCGGAATCCGGCCGCAAATCGGCTCTCGAAACCACTGCTGGCCCCCGGCCGCGTCACAACACCGTTCAGGTCAAGGTCGGCGGTATTGCCGTCGGCGGCGGCGCCCCGATCGTGGTGCAGTCGATGACCAATACCGACACCGCCGATGTGGCTGCCACCATCGCCCAGGTTGCGGCGCTGGCGCGTGCCGGCTCCGAGCTGGTCCGCATCACCGTGGACCGCGAGGAGGCCGCCGCTGCAGTGCCCCATATCCGGGATGGCCTGGCCCGGCAGGGTGTCACCACGCCTCTGATCGGCGATTTTCACTATATCGGCCACAAGCTGCTGTCGGAATACCCAGATTGCGCGCAAGCCCTTGATAAATATCGTATAAACCCAGGAAACGTGGGTTTCAGAGACAAGCGCGACAGCCAGTTTGCCGATATTATCGAGATTGCCAACAGGAACGGCAAGCCGGTGCGGATCGGGGCCAACTGGGGCTCGCTCGACCAGGAACTGCTGGCGCAGCTGATGGACGAGAATGCCTCCTCTGCCGCCCCGGTGGATGCACGCGCGGTGATGCGTGAAGCCATGTTGCGCTCAGCGCTGATGTCGGCGGCACGGGCCGAGGAACTCGGCATGCCCCGGAACCGCATCGTGCTCTCGGCCAAGGTATCGGCGGTGCAGGATCTGATCGCGGTCTATCAGGAACTCGCCCGTCGTTCCGATTACGCCATCCATCTTGGCCTCACCGAGGCCGGCATGGGCTCAAAGGGCGTGGTGGCCTCCTCTGCTGCGCTCGGCATCCTGCTCCAGCAGGGCATCGGCGACACCATCCGGGTATCGCTGACGCCGGAGCCGGGCGGAGATCGCAGCCGGGAGGTTCAGGTGGCGCAGGAACTCTTACAGACCATGGGTTTCCGCAGCTTCGTGCCCCTGGTCGCGGCCTGTCCGGGATGCGGCCGCACCACCTCGACCACGTTCCAGGAACTGGCGCGCTCGATCCAGGATTTCATCCGCCAGGAAATGCCGCAATGGCGGACCCGGTATCCCGGGGTCGAGGATCTCAATGTTGCGGTGATGGGCTGTATCGTCAACGGTCCCGGTGAGTCCAAACATGCCGACATCGGTATTTCGTTACCCGGCACCGGCGAAGCCCCCGCCGCCCCGGTCTTCGTCGATGGTAAAAAAGTCCGCACTTTGCGTGGACCGGCCATCTCTGCTGATTTCAAAGCGCTTGTGATTGATTATATCGAGCAGCGCTACCGGCGAAACGGCGACATGTAGAGTACCGGACGTCCCAAGCATTATAGTTCACAATTCAGGTCAACCGCATGATGTGCCTGTCATGGATCCGTTCCCGATCAAGGCGTTGAAGCCTCGCCACGCCGTTCTTTCGGGAGAGCCCGGCTGTGTCTCGATCAATGTCCTGATGCGGGCATTCATCTGGAATGAGGAGATCGTAGACACGGCACTGCGCCTTGATGATATCGGACTGCTGTCGGTCGATCTGGCCGATCTGGCCGGAAAGGCCTTCGCCTTTCCGGTCAATCCTGAGGACGGCTATATCGACGGCTCGATCTTTCTCGGCGGGGCCCACCACCCGGTCGATGTTACGGCACTGAGCTTCCCCCATGACAGCGATGGCGGCCTCACCGTGGTGATCGAGGGCACCTATGTCTTCGAGTATGAGGGTCTGGCGGATCTGCCCGATACACCCTTCACTTTCTCCACCAGCATCAGTTCCGCGGTGATCTGACCTGAACCTCCCTGGCGCTTCGACCAGCAGAATTTCCGGGTGTCTGCGTGGGCGGGCTGAGGCGCGATACTGCCGCCAACGCCGGCTCGAAACTCGAAACCTCCTGTCACGGGAAGGCAACGGGGCCTTGGGATTGCCTCGGCCGCTCTGGTCGATGTCATCCCCAGGCTCCGCTGCTTCCTCTGTGCGGTTATGCGCGGGCACAGGGCGGCACAATCCTGGCGCGAAGGCACAAGCTGCGGTCCCTATCGTGTTCCCGCACGGAGCGCGCTGGCAGGGTCGAAAGGCCGGGATATTGCCTGCTTATCGAGGCTGCGCCACCAGCCTCGGGCAAACCAGCAAACAGACGCGGCACGTGGCTGCGCCCGACACCTGATCCCAGGCCGGATCAGCAAAAATGGGAGAGCGCACGTCTTCCGCCTGATTAATTTAATTGTGCCAGCTGTGGCCCAGTCCCCAGAGAATATACAGGGCATACGCCCCGAAGGCCACCAGCAGCAGAGCCGCAATACCCGCAACCCAGGCAAACACTTTCACAGCACGCGATGCCATCCTCTTACTCCATGTTCCACCTCAAGGCGGGTTTCAGTCTTTGCGAACCGCTCAATGTCCCGGTGTCAGTGGTTGTCATGACGCCCGGTGGTGGGCCATCTGCCGAAACAGCTTTCCGGACCTCTTCAGGCATCAGAGATCTGTGTGCGATAGCAGTCAAGGAATCGTCCGTGTGATTTTGAATTGCCGGACTCCAGCTCGCCCAAAACCCAGTAGTGGTCCGTGACCCAGTTGTCGTCCACCACTCCGCTGAATGCAGACAACAGGCTGAGGATCAGCTCTTCGGCCCTGTCGCATGCCGGATTCCCGCGGCTTCGCCGCAGTTCCAGGCAAAGCGACAGGCTCGGCATTCCGCCCAACAGAGTTCGCAAACTTTCCAGGTCCCCAGGTTCGTATTCCGTGCAAATGTCGGGATAGTCGTACAGGCGAAGAGTGTAGTCGTTCTCTGGATAGTTCCACATGCGATCCCTGCGCCGCGTGGCGCGCAGGTCGAGCCAGGGCGAGATTTCATCCCATGTCGCGCCGGCAAAGTGGATGATAATAATGTTTCCGGCCATCGTCGCTCCTGCACAGATACATCCATGTGCCGTCAAATAGTTGAGATGGTCGGAGCGCTCTGCAGTGTCTGCGCGCGATTGGGAGCGGTGGAGGCTGTTGCGGTCCATGGCGATCGCGCCTTTCCGACAATCCTGCCACAGTGCGGATGCCATTGGACCACAGCTGATGTCAGCGTTTGACGTTGCGGTCAAGCTTCCGGATCCGGCGACCCGGTGGATATGTCCCGGGCCGCCCGGCGCCGGCGCGGCGCGCGCGTGTGTGCTGTGAGGTGGCTCGAAGCAGAAAGGTGGAAAGAGCGGGCGTGGCAGAGCCTGGTCGCGGGTCGACGGTGTCACGGTACCCTTGCGACGCCACCTTTTCGCCAGAGGGGAAAAGGACGGGGCGGAGCCTGCTGTGCGATATCTTCGCCATGTTCAAAGAAACGCCAGGGCGGCAGGGATGGCCTTGAGTTCTGTGCCTTTAAGCGCCGCCGTCCGCTCGTTCGTCGTTCGTCAATGCGGCGTGGACGGTCGATCGCCGTCTCACGCTGTCCAGGGCACCGCGCCTTGTGACCATGATCTGTGCAGCTTTTCAAACCAGTGCTTCACCGGTTAAGAAGGACAAAAAAGTGAGAGAGGAAACTTTGGCCATGACCGCGCAGACTGCACAGGATCGGGTGTCAGGACTGGCACGGGATTTTCGGCCAGAGCCGGATATGGGGAATCACGAAAGACCCGGACGTGGGTTTCGCGGTGGTACCATAATGTGTGTTCTGTCGGGAGTGTGCGATTGTGAAGTGGCGTTCGCTCCTGAACCAACTGCCCCGGTCGCCTGATTCGCCGATTCGCGAGCTGATCGCCCGCCCACGATTCTCAGAGAGACACCGAAAATTGCAGCAGATGACCACGGACAGAATTGAATTCACCAGGCCCAGCGCGGCCTACCGTCGCAGCGCCTGGCTGGCCTCCATCGGGCTGGCATTGTTTGTCGCACTCTATCTCAGCCTTGCCGGCTGGTTCGTCTGGGCCGCCTGGCACGCCTTCTTTGTCCTGCTGCCGGAGACCAATGACGGCTTCTTCCACGTCGTGACCGGGGCAATGGCGGCCTTCATGGGCTTCTTCATGCTCAAGGCGCTGGTCTTCATAAAGCGTGGCGCCAGCGAAGGCTTAAGCGAGGTCACCGCCGCAGACCAGCCCGAGCTGTTCCGCTTCCTCCACGACATTGCCGACCGTGTGGCGGCGCCGCGCCCGCACAAGGTCTTCGTTTCCGCCCGGGTCAATGCCGCGGTGTTTTACGACCTGTCGCTGCTGAGCTTTCTGCTTCCGGCGCGCAAGAATCTGGAAATTGGTCTCGGCCTCGTCAACAGTCTGTCGCTTGGCGAATTCCGCGCCGTGGTGGCCCATGAATTCGGCCATTTCGCCCAGCGGTCAATGGCGGTGGGGCGCTGGGTTTATGTCGCCCAGCAGATCGCCGGTCATCTGGTGGCACGTCGCGATGCGCTCGACAGGCTTCTGCGCAGCCTGTCGCATTCCGATCTGCGCATTGCCTGGATCGGGTGGATCGTCAGCCTTCTGATCTGGGCGGTCCGTGCCCTGATCGACTGGGCCTTCACTTTGCTGGTCAGGGTGCAGCGATCACTTTCCCGTGAAATGGAGTTCAACGCCGATCTTGTCGCCGTCTCCCTCACTGGAAGCGATGCACTGATCAACGCGCTCCATTGCCTGCAGGGGGCGGATGACGCCTGGGATCGGGCTGCGGCTTTCGCCATGCGCCAGCGTGCGCAAAAGCGCATGGTTCCTGATCTCTTTGCGTTGCAGAGCACCATCCGCGATCGCCTGGGGGTGGTTCGTGACGAAGCATTTTTCGGCAAAAGCCCACCGGTTCCACATTCGGATGCGGCGGCGTATCGGCTTTTTCACGCCGAAGCGGCGCAGCCGCCACGGATGTGGATGACGCACCCCTTCAATCACGAACGCGAGGCCAACGCCAAGCGCGACTACCGCGCAGCCGCGATCGATGGCGCCAGCGCCTGGGAGATTTTTGCCGACAGCGCGAGCTTGCGCGAGCGCGTCACGGCCGAGCTGCTCAGCCCCGCTCCCGAAGCGGCGGTTGCGATGACCACCGCGGAGGCGGTGGACGCGCTCAACCGGCAGTTCTCGGTTCCCCATCTCGATCCGCGCTACCAGGGCATCTATTTTGGACGCAGCCTCACCCGGCACGTCAGCGATCGTGGCGAACTCATCGCTTCAGCGGCAGAGCTGCGCGAGGCCAGGTCTGCGGACTTCTATCGCGACGGTCTGCGCGAGGAGGTGCAGAGACTGCGTGCCCTCGAGGTGGAGCTGGCGCAGCTCAGGGGCATCGATTCCGGAGCCTTGCAGCTTGATTCGGCGGTCGCCTGGCGCAACGGCAAGCCGCTGCAGCCTCAGGAGGTCAAAGATCAGCTCGCAGCCACCGCGGCGGAGCGGGATGCGGTCAGGGCGCGTCTGTTTCGGCATGACCGGCTGGTCCGTGGCCGGGCGGTCCGGGAGGCCGAGGCGGCGGGGCAGGGATGGGGGGAGGCTCTCAAAGGCCTGTTGTCCTTCATCCACTATGGCGAACATGGCGAGGCCAATATCGGCGACCTCCAGCAGCGGATGTGGCGCACTGTGCATAGGGAGACGGCAACCCGCAAAGTCAGCAGCAGCGGGTGCGAACGCATCGTGGAAGCGGCAGGCGAACTCTATCAGGCGCTGGCGCGCCTGTACCAGAATTCCGGCGACAGCGTTCTCGCGCCCGATCTGCAGGCCGCGCTGGGTGCGTCTTCGCTTCCAGCCATGTGGGGCGAATTCACGCTCAACCCACCGAGCGCAGACAATATCAATGACTGGCTCGGCATCATCGAGAGCTGGGCCGATCATGCCACCGGCCTGTGCCGGGCGCTCAGCGGTCGGGCGCTGGATCTCCTGCTGTCTCACGAGGAGACGCTGCACCGCCATCAGCTGGAGGGGACCTCACCCGGACCGGCACCGGCGGCGAGCCGCGCCCCCGATTTTGATCTCCTGCTCGAGGGCCGGGAGCGCAAGGCTCCGCAAGGTCACGACTGGTGGGTGCGCTTCCAGCTCGGGGATGGGCACCTCGCGGCAACCGCACGCCTTGTTGCCGCTGTGGCCATTGTCGGTGCAATCGTCTTTGTCGTCAACGCCCCCGATGACCGCACAAGGACGCTGCTGGTCTTCAACGGTCTCGATCGTGACGTCACGGTCGAGATCGGTGGACACAGCGATGCCATCCGGGCGCGTTCCTATACCCCGGTTCAACTGCCCAGGACCTGGACCGATGAGACCTCCGACCGCCATCGCCCGATCGGCGATCACGAGATCATTACGCGGACCCGGGATGGCAGTGAGATCGAACGCGTAACCCCGATCTTCACCGAGAGCGGGTACAGCAAGGTCTATAATGTGGCCGCGAGCCTGCCGCTGGTGCAGTGGACCGCGGTCTATGGCCGTGATTCCGGGAGTCCGGAGCCACGACTGGTGGCGCAGCAGCGTTTCTTTGCCACCTCCATTTCCTATGTGTTCACCAAGCCACCCCGGTCGATGAGCGTGAGAGGCGGCGGGTCAACCTCGGTCGAGGTTCTGGAGGCGCCTCCTCTCGAGGTGGGGCCAGCCGCCCTTGTGAGAGCAGTGAAAGATCCGGATGCGAGAGCGAACATGATCCGTGCGCACGCCCGCTGGGACACGCTGTCGAAGATGTCGACCACCGAGTGGCTCTATTATGCCGCAGATCTGCCGGACTTCGAGGCTCTGGTGGCGGCGCGGTTGCGGGAGAATCCGGATGAAATGGTGCTGCGGCGTCTGGCGCAGGATTCCGCCAGGCCGGAGGCGAAAGAAGTGATGTGCCAGCAGGCCGCAACCGATGCGGACAGGGCGCCCAATGATGCCACTCTGCGCTATCTGGCGATCCGCTGTCAGAGCGAAGGCCAACAGGATTCCCCCTATCGGGAGGCCTTCAGGCGCTGGCCCGACAATCCCTGGCTCACCCTCGCCAATGCTTACGTGGAAACCCATACTGCGAATTGGGCGGAGGCAGGGCGACTGTTGCGGCGGTCGCTGAAAGCCCTGCCGGGGATGGTCGGTGTCCAGACCGCTGAAGACCTGGTACGGGTAGAACGGATGGCGAGTGGCAGCAATCCGCCCGATATCGCCGAGCTTGCCAGCCAGTCCGTCAATTTGCGCCACTACATCGAGCTTGAGCAGAGCGGTGGCGCTGACAGGGCCCCTGGCTATTGGCAGAAGCTGTGGAAGGGACAGCTCGACACGGCCTTCGAGTCGGCTCCTTCCGATCCGGAAGAAGCAGGTCCCTTCCTCTATGTTCTCGCCGCATCGGAAACGGCGAGTGAGGCGATCCGGGCCTCGGCTCGCGCTATCCAGCCCCGGCGGGAATTCGGCGTCAACGTCCTGCTCTATGGAGCGGCCACCGCTTTGCGCGAGGGACGTGACAGCGCTCCCTGTGTGGAGGCCATGGCGTCCACGCTGCCGCCAGGCTTTGTGGTCCCGGCTCGAACCTTCCTGTCGCGGGCAAGCAGGCAGGACATTGCCGGTGCGGAGGCGGCGCTGGCCCCGGTCCCCCCCAGCCTGCGCGGCGTTCTCTATGCCGCCGGAGTGGTGCTGCTTGAGGACAAGGCGCCACGATCCTGGCGTCAGGGCGCAAGCCGCCTGCTCTTTGTCAGTGAGCGACCCTGGTTCAGGCCGGCGGCCGACTGAACCCGAAACCCCGGGAAGGAGAAGCCCCTCCCGTTCTTCGCCTCTTGTCTGCGGGGGGCGCAGGTCCCGGTCATTGCCATCCGCCAGGGAAAGTTCCATGGGAAAGAGGCTCGGCGATGACAGGCGCGAAAGCCTGCCCTTAAGCCTTCGGGCAGTCGGAGTCTGCGAAGTGGGATCGTGGGTGCGTCGGAGCTGTTGCGAGTTGAACCCGGCTGTGACACCACAAGGCGGAGAGGAGCGTGAAGATGGCTAAAGAGGTCAGTCTTGTGGAGCCCTTTGCCGGCCGCTGGCGCATTCTGGAGATGTGGAGCTGGAGTGACGACTACCTCCATTGCGCGGGCGAGGCGTATATCACCTTCGACAGTTGCGGGGGCACCCTTTCTTTCGGCGGGATTGAGGGGGCTCTCGATGTCCGCTACGGCACGCGCGACGGATCGCCCTGTGCCGAGTTTTCATGGGAGGGGCAGGACGGCGAAGACGCCCTGAGTGGTCGTGGGTGGCTCGCGATCGTCAAAGGGACGCGCGGCTTTGGCCACTTCTATATCCATGATGCGGATGATTCCGCGTTCGTCTGCAAACGCAGGCGCCGCAGCACCAGTCGCTGACATTTCGGCGATTTCCGCAGTTTTCGTCGAAACCGAAGAATTGAAATCGCGCACACACACCCACAGGAGCTGTGCAAATCGCATCGAAAATCGGCACGGGCGGCCCCAGACATCGGCCTGTCAGCAACGGCTGGCGACATCCCGCGCGCCAGTTTCGCGGCAATCAAATCCGGCAGCCACACAGGAGGGTCAATGCCGGCGATGTTTCCGGGTGCCTTACGTGGCGGATCCTGAAAGCATGGCCCGCTCCAGGGTGTCGCCTGACAGGGTGAGGCTGACCGCGCAAGCCTGGGGTCAGCTGCGCGTCGCGTCGTCTGTCGGTCCTGGTCGCGCCGGTTGTCAGCGGCCTATTCGGAGCAGGCCATGTCACTCGAATCGTCGAGGAGGCGGAACTCGCCGAGCCATATCTGGAAAATCGGATGGGGCCACATTTCAAAGGAAACCCGGCCGTCGGAAAGGACCGGGCAGCTTGACGTATTGAGGAGTTTCTCAAGGCCGAGCGGCATCATGGCCATCTTCACCGGCAAGTGACGCCGGAAAGGGTTTTTCAGCTTGAGCACCATGGCGCCGTCGTCCAGTTGCTGCAGTGTGGCCGAAATCGTTTTCTCAGGATGTTCGGCGGACGTCACCAGTCTGAAATTGGCAAGGCGATCCCCTTCCATGTCGGCTTCGAACAGGATCGATTGTCCGGGATAGACCGAAACGCCGGCAGGCTGGACTTGCGGCAGTGCCGGAAAGCTTTTGTCGAAGGTCGAGCCATCCTTCTGCTTGAGGACGATGCGAAGGTTGAAGGCGCAGGTGATCCTGCTGCAGATCTCCTGTGCCTGCGGCCCGGGCGAAGCGGGTTCGGCGCTGAGGCGGGATGCGGACAGGAGCGATAAAGGCGAAACAGGCGGCAAAGAGCAGGGAGCGCAGCATTGCAAATTCTCGCAATCGTGGTTGCTGGAAAGGAATTTCCGGTCGGGTGTCCGTGACGTCGCCGGTGATGCTACGGGGCGAGCGCCTCGGCCACAAGGGTGGTGCGAAGGTCACGGCACATCACAGCGGCGTGAGAGGGAGAGGAAGCGGGGCCGCGCCAGACGCGTGATTTTCTCCGCTGGAACTATTCTGCAACGACGCGAGTGATGAGAGCGGGCAGTGTTGGGACAATGAGGTTGCGATATTGGTTGCTTCGGCTTGATCCTGTGATTGGGAAGGAGTGCGATTCCACCATGGGATCTGTCCGGGATCGGAACGACGCTCCGGCAGCCGCAACCCGCCACACGATTTTGTGATGCCTGCCGCTTATTGAATATTGTTCATTTTCGTTCCAGATGAGGGAACACGAGTGAATAATCTGTCTGTGCCGGGAGAGCGCCGCAATATGTTGCTGGACAAATGGTACGCCGATGCGGTCGTGGATGACCGGCTCACGGTGCTGTACCGGGCGCGGCTCCATCTCGGGCCGTTGAGCTGGGGCTACCAGGGCTGTCTGCGCAATGGCTCTGCCAGGGAAGGGCGGTTCTCCTGGAACAGACCGCGGGATGGCCTGCCGCGGCTGAGTGCGCAGGACCGCCAGCTGGTCTTGGCGACCGCGAGCGGCCCGGCCTTCTGGCAATATGACAATTCCCGTGCCTTCGAACTCTGGAGTGACGGGCGCCAGCGTGTTGTCTGGGAGCCGGTAGTCCGCAATGGAGACGTCAGCGGCAGTCTGTGCGGCCGCGGCTATGCGGAACGCCTTACGCTTGACATCATGCCGTGGAAGCTGGGGCTGCGACAGTTGTGGTGGGGCCGGTTCTGCGGCGCGCGTCATAGTCTGATCTGGATCATCTGGGAAGGCCGCATCCCCCGCCGCCTCGCTGTGGTCGACGGAGAGGAACTGGCGGATGTTACCGCCACAGAACACTGCATCCTGGCCGGGGACAGCCGGCTCGACATCGTCGATGCAGAGTTGGTCGCGGATGCGCCTCTCGGATCGGGTGCCCTTGCCCGCATGCCCTGGCCGAAGAAACTGGCACCGGCGCATTTTCTGGGCGGCCAGGAAGTCAAGTGGTTCGGACAGGGCATTCTTGCCCGCAGCGGCGCGGTGGTTGATCGCGGTTCTGTTGTTCATGAAAGAGTTGACTGGTCGTGACCGTGAATCCGTCCCGGAAAGGGATTTGCACCCTGTTGCTGAAGTCCGCCTATGGCGCGCTGTTTGCTGTTGTCCTCCCTCTGCTGCTGGCAGGATGGGCCTGGCGGCTTGATGATCTCGGGACGATCACCTGGCCGGTTATCGTGCCGCCAGCCCTGGCGTGGATCGGTCTGTGCTGTGGCGCGCTGTTGATGCTGGCGGGGATGCGGGCCCTGTGGGTCTTCGGCAAAGGCCTGCCGATGAATGCCTTTCCGCCGCAGCACCGGGTCGAGCGTTCGGTCTTCAGGCTGGTTCCCCATCCGATCTATAGCGGCTTCTGTCTTGGCCTGTTCGGCTATTTCGCGCTTGTCCGATCGCCGGCCGGCTTCTGGATCGTGGGTCCGGTGACCATCCTGGCCGTCCTGGCGCTGGTCTTCGGGTATGAAGGCCCCGAGCTGCGCCAGCGTCTCGGAGAGCCACGCGTCGCTGCGCTCTTCTCGCTCTCCGATGACGGGGACTCCGATCTGTCCGTTTCGCAGCGCGTCGCCCTTATCCTGCTTGCCTGGGGGCCGTGGGCGGTGGTCTATGCGCTGTTATCGGGAGTTCCGACACCGCCTGCGGCGCAGGAACTGCGCTTTGCCTTCGAATGGAGCCTGCCACGGCCGGCCCTGTGGTTCTGGATCTATTCTCTTGCCTATCCTTTCGTGGCGCTCGCGCCACTGGCCTTTCGCAAGGCGCGGGAAGCGCGCACAACCATCCAGGGCATCTGGACTGCTTCGGCCCTGGGCTTTCTGTGGATGCTGCTGGTTCCTGCAAAAGCGCTGCTTCTTGAACCTGCCGGAAGTCCCGACTGGCTGGTGCTCGCCAATCGCACGCTGGATGCCGAATGGCTGGCCTGCCCCTCGTTTCATGCCGCCTGGGCGTTCACCGCGGCGGCGGTTTACGCCCGCAGCTATCGCGCGTCGCGAATCCCGTCCTTCCTTGCTGCTGCGCTGATTGCGGTGAGCTGCGTCGCCAGCGGTTCCCATGCCGTGATTGATATTCTCGCAGGCGTCGCTCTCGCCGCGTTTGCTATCAACTACGGGGCGATCACGGCTGCTCTTGTCGCACGTTGCGGGAAAATTGCCAATTCCTGGAAAGCCTGGCGTCTGGGGCGCCTGCGCATCCTCAGTCACGCGAGCTGGACCGCTGCTTCCGCCTTTGCCGGGACGCTGATTGTGCTTTGTCTCACCGGACCCGATTCGATCGCCTCGCTGCTTCTCGTCACCGGCTTTGGTCTGGCCGGTGCGCTCGGCTTTGGCTGGCTGGTGGAAGGCCGGCATCTGTCGCGTCCCTTCGGCTATTTCGGCTTTCTGCTCGGGGCGCTGGTCGCCCTTGCCCTGATCTGGATTTTCAGTGCCGGGGAAGCGACCGTCCTTGCCGCCGCGCTCAGCGTCGCGGCGCCCGTGACCCAGGCGCTGGGACGGGGACGCTGCCTGGTGCAGGGCTGCTGCCATGGGCGGCACGGCGAAGGACTGTGGACGATCCGGGTCCACGCTCCCCAATCCCGGATCGTCTGCGTCGCCGGACTGAAGGATGAACCGGTCTACGCCACCCAGCTTTTCTCCGCGCTGCTCAATCTTGCCATCAGCTGTCTTCTGCTCATCGCCTGGTGCAGCCACGCCGGCGCTATCCTGATCGGCGGGCTCTACCTGGTTCTTGCAGCCCTGGCGCGCTTTGCCGAAGAGGGCTGGCGGGGCGAACCGCAGACACCCCGGAAATATGGGCTGTCCCTCTATCAATGGATTTGTGTGGCGATCGCGCTTGCCGGCATCGCAGTGTCGATGGTCGCATCGCCTGCGGTTCATGCTGCGAGTGGCCTCAACGCCAGTGCGGTGGCGGTGGCGGTGGCGGTGGCGCTGATCCTGGCCTTCGCCATGAGTGTGGATTGGCCGGACAGCAGGCTGCCGCTGTCGCGGCTGGCCCCTCCCGGATAGCGGACACAGAGCGGCGGGCTCAGCTTTCAGGACGTCTGACGGGGATAGACCGTGAAGGTGATATCGGCACCGAGACCGCCGATCTGGACCAGGAGCGCGGCCGGAATCGTCGCCTCAAAGGCCGGCCGCGTCTCGCCACCCTCGAAACCGTAATCGAAGCTGCGCCTTGTGGCACCGTTCCAGAGTTCGAACGCGGCTTGAGGAAGCCCGGCAATCAGGACGAGAAAGCGTCGCGTCAGTGTGGCGGCATCCGGTTCGCCCTCGTGGCCCAGTTCGACAATCAGGGTGAACTCGCCGGCAAAGGCGTGATGGGTGAGGATGACGACCTCGTCATCCTGTTCAAGAGCCCGCACCAGGGGACCGAGGTCGGTGGCCGATTTCAGCACGAGGTCGAGACTGAGGAATTTCGGGGTGTCGGACATCGCAGGACGCACGTCACGGGTGGCAGGGATCAGGGGGCGGGGGTAATGGCGCTGGCTACGATGTTGATAGTCAGGGCCAGCAGCGCGGCATTGTAGATGAAGGCGACGATGGCATGCACGGTCACGGTGCGGCGAATGGCCCGGTCGGTGATCGAGACGTCGGTAACCTGGGAGGTCATGCCGAGCACGAAGGAGAAATAGACGAAATCCCAATAGTCGGGGTGATCGGTATCACCGGGAAAATGCAGTCCGCCGGGCGTCGGACTGCGGTAATAGTCATGCGCATAGTGCAGGGCATAGGCGGTGTTGACCGCCGCCCAGGACAGCGCGAGAGTGACGATCGCCATCGCGAGTTCGGCGCCACCGCGATGGGTGGAGTCGAGTTCGATCACGATGGCGGCAATGCTGGCAAAGGCACCAAGCGCGACCACCATCAGCATGATGGCGCGGCCGTCGTCCTGCATGGCAGCCCGTCGGGCGATATGCTGGTGCTGGTGTCGCAGCATCATGCCGAACACCATCGCCAGATAGACCGCAACCAGGCTGTCCCAGCTGAGCACGAAGCGTGTCACCGGGCGCAGCGATGACGGCAGCAGCAGACAGACCACGATGCCGAGGGCGAGAGCGAGAAAGGCCCGTGGCCGTGCGTAGACCAGCCGCGCCGGCCGCGACATGCGGCGGAAGCGGGTCAGGATCGGGTCTTCGCTGTCGTCGGTCATGGTCCGGTCTTCCGTCTTCACGTCTCAAGTGCATGAATGCGCCAGGTCGGTGTGTCAGGTCGGTGCGTCAGCTCTGTCGAGCAGTCAGTTTTTGCGCTCGGCGACGAAGCGGGCGGCGGCACGCAGCACCTCGGCGCGCGGGCCGAACAGCGACAGTGCCTGGTCGGCCTGGGCCAGCAGGTGGTTGAGGCGTGCCCTGGCGCCGTCAATGCCGAGCTGGGTGACGAAGGTGGTTTTGCCGAGCACCGCGTCCTGTCCCGAAGGCTTGCCGAGGGCTTCGGCGTCGCTTTCGACGTCGAGGAGGTCGTCTGCGATCTGGAAGGCCTCGCCGAGCGCCCGGCCGTAATCATCCAGCGCCTGATACTGGGCGGCGGCAGCCTGGCCGAGAATGGCACCGGCAATACAGCCGAAGCGCAGCAATGCGCCGGTTTTCATCTGCTGCAGGCGGGCGACATCGACCACCTCGCGATCGCCGAAGCGGCCCTCGCCGGCGAGATCGAGCATCTGGCCGCCGACCATGCCGCCGATGCCGGAGGCACGGGCCAGCGCCCGGGTCAGCAGCAGGCGGACCATGGGGTCGGGGTGGACTTCGTCGCGTGTGGTGATGTCGAAGGCCAGAGTGAGGAGGCCGTCACCGGCGAGGATCGCGGTGGCGTCGTCGGTCTTGCGGTGGAGGGTGGGACGGCCGCGGCGCAGGTCGGAATTGTCCATTGCCGGCAGATCGTCATGAATCAGGGAATAGCAGTGGATGCATTCAAGCGCAGCACCGGCGAGCAGGGCGCGAGAGCGCGGCACGTCAAAGACAGCGGCGCTCTCCACCACCAGAAACGGCCGCAGCCGCTTGCCGCCGGCAAGGGTCGAATAGCGCATGGCCTCCATCAGTCGTGCCGGCCGGGTGATTTCGTCCGCCACCGGCTGGTCGACCAGGAGTGCGGCGAGCAGCGCCTCGGTGTCGTCGGCGGTGGTGTCCAGACGATTGGCGAAGTCGGACGGGGGGTGGCCGGTCATCGATAGGCTCCAGGAACAGGGCTCCAACAAATCGAGCGGGACAATCCTTGAAGCGGAGGCTGGCGTCAATCGTCCGCGCGAGGGGGCGGCCCGGGGAAGGGCAGATTCCGCTGTGATCGGGCCGGCAGTGTAGGCTAACTTTGCCCAAAATGAGGTGTCGGGACCGTGCGTGTGGTAAAATTTCTGGTGCTGCTGGTCGCTGTGGTGGTGCTGCTGCCCTATGTGGTGACGCCGTTCTACCGCTTCACCCGCCCGGTTTCGACCCTGATGCTGTGGCGCGCGCTGCGCGGGGAGACGCTGGAGCGGCAATGGATCGATCTTTCGAGGATGTCGCCTTATCTGCCCGCTGCGGTGGTGGCTGCCGAAGATGCCCGGTTCTGCCAGCACCAGGGCGTCGACTGGCAGGCGCTGGAGGATGCGCTCGACGATGAGGGTGGCCGCATGCGCGGCGCCTCGACCATCACCCAGCAGGTGGCGAAAAACCTCTTTCTGTGGCCGGGGCGCGATCCCCTGCGCAAGCTTCTGGAGCTGCCGCTGGCGTTGTGGATCGATCTGGTTCTGCCCAAGGAGCGCATCCTGGAGATCTATCTCAACATCGCCGAACTGGGTCCGCGCGGTCAGTTCGGAGTCGAGGCTGGCAGCCGTTATGCCTTCGGCCGCTCGGCGGCCACCCTGTCGGCACGGGAGGCGGCAACGCTGGCGGCGATCCTGCCCAATCCGCTGCGACGCAGCGCCCGCGCTCCCACCATGGCGGTGCGCAGGCTGGCCAGCATCTATAGGGTGCGCTCGGGTGTGCTCGGGGCACGGTGCTGGAGCGGAGGGCGCGATTCCTGGTCGCCGCCTGTGTTTCGTCCCCGCGTCGACTGACAGGCCCCTGGTTGCTGCCGACGTTCCCTTTCGGCCGCGACGAACTGTGCCCCGCCTGACGCTGTCGAGTCCTCCGTTGCGTTTCGGGATGCCGCTGAGCGCTGGCAAATGGGTGCCCATCCCGGTTGGCGATGGGCAATTTTTCCCGGATTTCGCGCCGATTTTGAGCCGCTCCCTGCCCCTGTCGCAACTTTTACAGCCCGCCAGAACTCAAAGCGGCGCTGCCCCCGCTTGCGGTTGGCACCGGGTGACGATTTTCCAGGGAGGCTTTGTTTCCAGGGAGGCCCCTGGCAATCCGGCACCGCGGGGAGGGCGTTTTTGCGGTGTTTTCGCGCCATTTTGCCGCAAAGCCGAACCATCCGGGCCTCCCGGATACGCATTTTTGGCGCCAGGAGTCTGGATTTGGAGCCGGCCTTCCTTTATAAGCGCGGCCTTGATCGGCATTCGCTCGCCCGTTTTCCCGGGGCTGAGCCGTCCACGGACAGTGCCCCCCGAACACCAATCCCCAGAGGATCCCTAAATGGCCGTTCCGAGAAGAAAAACCTCGCCGTCGCGCCGCGGCATGCGCCGCTCCGCCGATGGGCTGAAGAAGTCGGTTTATATCGAGGACAAGAACAGCGGTGAGTTGCGCCGCCCCCATCATCTTGATCTCAAGAGCGGGATGTATAAAGGCCGCCAGGTCATCGTGAAAAACGACTAGTCTGGTAAACAGGGCCGCAGAGCCGGACGGCCGCTTCAATCCAGGATGACTGCCGACAGATCAAGGCAGTGTAGCGAAACAGCTCACCGGGCGGCACAAAGGCGCGCCGGGGTTGCTGCTGTGCCCGGACGTCCTGATCACGAGGGCTTGAGCCAATGGTCAATGTTCCACTGCTTCTGCTCGCACTTGCAGTCTACAACATCGTCGCAGTCCTGATCGGCCAGCCGCTCGACGCCGAGGCCTTCCGGCTGCCTTTGATGGCAGGGCAGGAATGGGTGGTGAGGGCGGGCGATCTCATGATCGGCGGCAGCATCGTCCTTCTGCTTGGTGAAACCATCCGCAACAGCCGCCCGCCGGGCCGCGACATCATGACGCATCTGCTGTCGCTGATGGTGCTGGCCGGTGCCATCTGCGAATTTGTGCTGTGGCCGAAAGCTTTCGGCAACTCGGTCTTTTTCTTCCTGATCCTGCTGATGACGGCGGATTTCGTCGGTGGCATCGCGCAGCGGGCGCGACGCGCCGGCGTGGCTGCGGCACCGACCCCGAGTGAGCCGCAGGTTGAGCCACAGCTGGAGCCCCGCAGCGAGCCACAGGTTGAGACCCGCAGTGAGATGCAGAGCACGCTGCAGACGGCGCAGGAGAGTGTGGCCATGAGGCCGGTTCAGCCCGTGGAACCGCAGATCAGCACCGGGCCAGCCCCGCTCGAAGGTGCGACCATCCAGATGGAGAAACAGCCTGTCGCCACAGCGACGGAGCCCTCGCTGCCAGGCTGAGCCCGGTGAAATCAGGAGCGGCGACGGCCGATGGTTGCGGCTTTTCCAGCCCGGGCTACCCCCAGGAGCTGATCGCCCAGGAGCTGATCGCCCACGGTTGATCCCACCAGTGCAGCCGTGGTGGATACCTCCCGGCTTCAGGCCCTGGGTGATTGCCCCAGGCCCTGGTGGATCCCTGTCGGGTCCCTGTGGTCGGGCACCGGCGCCAGGCTTTTGGGTTCCTGATCAGGGCTTCGGAGCCCTGGAAAAATATTGGTTTCTGCCCACGTTCCATTTCTGAAAGCGGCTGACTGTGCCCCTTTTTGACGCTGTCGAGGCCCAGTCACCTTCCCTGATGGAGGTGATTCGTGGTGAATGGATGGCCATCCCGATTGGAGAGGCGCGATTTTTCTGGATTTCGAGCCGGTTGGCCACCGCCCTTGCTCGACCTGGGCAGTTACATTTTTCCACGCTCCTTAACCTCTGTTTTTGACCTTCTGGTTAACACTTCCTCAAGGCTCCCGTTCCGGTTGCGGATCGAAGCCGCCGCACCTTCTCCTGTTTCAGTCTCATTTCAGGCCTCGTGCCGGCGCGGCAGTGGGGTCCGCAATCCGGAATGGCGGGGAAAGCGGGTATTGCGAGCCGCCTCACGGCGATTGCTGCCGGGTTTCGAAAGCGGGAGGTTGCGAAATTCTTTATCAGTCTGGTGCAGGATTGAAGAACTTCAGGTTTGATCCGTTATCTGTCCTGAAACCGGGTGCCCTTGACCACTGAATTGCCACAGGCTCTGGAAGTCCTGGCCTCCATCAGCGCAGCGGTGCTGGTGTGGGACCTGGCAACGGATGCCATCCACTGGCAGGGCGATGTGGCCGCGGTTTTTCCCGGCATTCCACCTTCGAAACTGGCGAGCGGTGCCGAGCTGGCGCGCCTGATCGAGCCCTCATCGTCGCTGCGCCGGGATGCCCTGACGCAGCATGCGGCCGCACGCGGTGGTGCCGCCGCGCCCTATGAGGTCGAATACGGTGTGCGGACGTGCTTTTCCGAGCCGCTGACGTGGATTGAGGAGAGCGGCTCGTGGTTTGCCGGCGAAGACGGCCGGCCGCTGCGGGCGCAGGCGGTGGTGCGCGTCAGCAATGCCCGCCATGCAAGGCAGGCGGCCCTTGAGAAGGAGGCGCGGCTCGATTTTCTCACCGGCGAACTCAACCGTGCCCATCTGATGTCGGCGCTCACCGCGACCATCGCAGAGGCGGCACGGCTGAGCCTGTCCTGTGCCTTCATGCTGATCCGCATCGACCATCTCGACCGCCTCGGGGATGCTTTCGGATGTGATGTCGCCGACGCCGTGATGGCGGCGACCGCCGCGCGTATCCGCCGCTGCTCGCGCCAGGGGGATGTACTCGGCCGCTTTTCCGACAGCGTTTTCGGCCTCATCCTCAACAGCTGCAGCGGCGATGACGTAAGGATGGCGGGGGAGCGCATTCTTGCCGCGGTCCGCGGCGAGGTGGTGGCGACCCGATCCGGCCCGGTGTCGGTCACCGCCTCGATCGGCCTGGTCCATGTGCCCCGCAATGCCAGCCGGATCGATGAGGCCGTGAGCCGTGCCCAGGAGGCGCTGGACGCCAGCAGCCGGCGCAGTCCCGGCTCCTTTGACGTCTGGCGTCCCAACCATGCCCGTGACAGCCAGCGCCGGTCCAATATCCGGGTTGCGGATCAGATCATCACCGCCCTCAATCAGCGGCGTGTCGTGCTCGCTTTTGAGCCGGTGGTCCGTGCCGATTCGCGCAGCTGTGCCTTTTACGAATGCCTGGTGCGGATGGAGCAGGGCGCAGAGGTCCTGCTGGCGCCGGATATCGTTCCGACTGCCGAGCGCCTCGGGCTGATCCGACTGCTCGATCACCGCGTGCTGGAACTGGTGCTGGCGGAACTTGTGGCCTCGCCGGAGGTTGAACTCAGTCTCAACGTGTCGCCCGACAGCACGGTGGACCCAGACTGGGTCGCTGCGATCGAATCCCTGATCCGCGCCCATCCCGGGGTCGGCCGGCGGCTGATTGTGGAGATCACCGAAACCGCCGCGATCCGTGACATCGGGGAACTCGGCACCGTGGTCAGAAAGCTCAAGGACCTCGGCTGTCGCATTGCCATTGATGATTTCGGTGCCGGCAACACCTCCTTCCGCAACCTGCGCGGTCTCGGGGTGGATATCGTCAAGATCGACGGTGCCTTCGTTGAGAAGATCTCCCGCTCCGGAGATGACCGGGCCTTTGTGCAGGCAATGATTGATCTCGCCCGTCGCCTCGATATCCGCACGGTTGCCGAATGGGTCCAGGATGATGATGCGGCGCGGCTGCTCTGCGACTGGGGCTGTGACTATCTCCAGGGGCGCCTGATCGGGCTGGCTGCGGTGGAGCAGCCGTGGCGGGCCGCCGCCGCGGCGCTGCCGGCGCGGTGAGTTGCCGGAAGCCTGCCGTGGGCAGCGGCGGAAAAAGGCGGGATCGATATCGCAGGAGCCCGCACGGGGTGCACCAGCCCTTAAATTGAGGCGATGCCCGCAGGTGGCGTTGCGCTCCGCCACGGCAGCAGCGCCCGCAACATCTGTGCCCTGGTCAGGGGGAAGACTCGCCTCGCTGTGAAAAATTTTGCCGGGCCTGGCGTCACTGGCTGGTGTCGGCGACATCTGCCCGAACCGGCAAAGATGGCGTGAAGGATGGTGGATGGGGCCAGCTGGCGTTTGCTGCGCTGTCAGCGGGCTTTGCGCTGCAGGGTTGACGGGCGGTACGGAGGCGGAAAGGGAAAAAGGGGGGCGGTCGCTGCGAATCAGAGGAGGGATTTGCCCTGGAGCGTCGCCATCACTGTCGGACGGGAGTGGTCGGGTCGCGCCCCTCCGATCCCTTGAACAACTGGGCCGGATGGGGCGACTTTTGCGATCAGGCTTCCTTTTCCGAAGACATTCGGTCGAGGCGGTCCTGCATATCCTTCATCTGCCGGCGCAGCTCGTCGATGCTCTCGCTCTGGAGCGGCGCTTCGGTGGCCGATTCAAACTCCGCCTCGGTCGTTCCCACAAACGGCTGGAACATCGAGAAGGTCTGCTGGAACAGCTCCATGTTGCGCATGACCTGTTCCTCCAGCGGCGCGAATGGCGTACCGCTGAGCGTGCTGGAGAGCTGCTTGCGGAACTTCTGCTGTTCGCGGGTCAGGGTCTCAATCGACTGTTCGAGATATTTCGGCACCACCATCTGCATGCTGTCGCCGTAGAAACGGATCAGCTGGCGCAGGAAGGTGGTCGGAAGAAGATTCTGACCGGCCTTGTTTTCCTGTTCAAAGATGATCTGTGCCAGAACAGAACGGGTGATGTCATCACCGGTTTTGGCGTCAAAAACGACGAAGTCTTCGCCGCCTTTCACCATGCATGCCAGATCTTCCAACGTCACATAAGTGCTGGTGCGGGTGTTATAGAGTCGTCGGTTGGCATACTTCTTGATGGTTGTGGGTTGATCCGATTTCACCATGGGCTCTCACTTGCAGGGGGACGGAGACAGAATCTGCGGTCACGACCGCGCGGTAAGGGGATAGTGCGCACGCCACAAAAATAAACATTTTCAATTGCCCGGCGCCACCGTTTTGTGGTCTCGGGGTGTTCCAGCGGTAAAAATCTGCGTGCGGGTTTGCGCTGGCTTCATTTTGACGGCGGCGCGACGGGGGGCCGGCGGGGGTATTGGGGTGGGTCTGGCGATCCTGTGCCGTTTGTGTCCTTTGGGGTTGTCGCGAGTCATGAACCAAGCTATGCATGGCCCGGGGACACCCGCGTTGCAGCCTGCGCAAGGCCAGTCGGTAAGGCCATCGAGCGAAGCAGGAAAAATACCCGAGTGGTTCGTCCGGGCATTTCAGCCCCAGCGGACGGCTTAAGGTTCTCGTGCCTTCAGGCAGGGGGGAATCAGACGCAACGCGGACGTGAATGGGGATACGTGATCCGGGGCTGGCCTGCCACTTCCGGATCTGTTCCTTAACGCTCCTGTCCTCAGAAAACTTTGTGTTCTGCAAACCAAAAGCCGCAAAACCCATAATCTTTTCCCTCTGCCTTAAAAGATCCTAACCCCCTATCCAGGAGATGCCCATGTCAGACGATGTTGTCATCGTCAGCGCCGTCCGTACCCCGGTTGGAAATTTTAACGGGGCTCTTGCAGCCCTTCCCGCCCATGAACTCGGTGCCATCGCCATCAAGGCGGCGCTGGAGCGCGCCGGTGTCGAGCCCGCCCGGGTTTCCGAGGTGATCATGGGACAGATCCTGACCGCTGGTCAGGGGCAGAATCCGGCACGCCAGGCCTCGATCAAAGCCGGTGTTCCGGTTGAAAGCCCAGCCTGGATCGTCAACCAGCTCTGCGGCTCGGGCCTGCGCTCGGTTGCGCTCGGCTATGCCGCCATCCTGAACGGTGACAGCGAGATCGTGGTCGCCGGCGGCCAGGAATCGATGAGCCTGGCGCCCCATGTCCAGCATCTGCGCAACGGCTACAAGATGGGCAATGTGGAACTGCTGGACACCCTGCTCCGGGACGGCCTGATGGATGTCTTCAACGGCTACCATATGGGCGTCACCGCCGAGAATGTGGCGCGCCAGTGGGAGATCACCCGCGAGCAGCAGGATGCCTTTGCGGTCAGCTCGCAGCAGAAGGCCGAGGCGGCGCAGAAGGCCAACCGCTTCAGGGAAGAGATCATCCCCGTCACTATCAAGACCCGCAAGGGCGATGTGGTGGTCGACACCGATGAGTTCCCCCGTCACGGCGCCACCCTGGAAGCGATGGCGAAGCTGAAACCGGCCTTTGACAAGAACGGCACGGTGACCGCAGGTTCGGCTTCCGGCATCAATGACGGTGCCGCCGCCGTGGTGCTGATGAAGGCCAGTCAGGCGGCCAAGGAAGGCCGCAAGCCGCTGGCGCGCATCGTGTCCTGGGCCCAGGCCGGCGTCGAGCCGGCGATCATGGGGTCGGGTCCGATTCCGGCGAGCCGCGCCGCCCTGAAAAAGGCCGGCTGGAGCGTCGATCAGCTCGATCTCATGGAGGCCAATGAAGCCTTCGCTGCCCAGGCCTGTGCCGTCAACAAGGACCTCGGCTGGGATACCTCGAAGGTCAATGTCAACGGCGGCGCCATCGCGCTCGGCCATCCCATTGGTGCTTCCGGTGCCCGCGTGCTGGTGACGCTGCTCCATGAGATGCAGAAGCGGGACTCCAAGAAGGGTCTGGCGACGCTGTGCATCGGCGGCGGCATGGGTATCGCCATGTGTGTGGCCCGCGACTAGGGCAACGGCTTTGAAGTGGCTGTCGCGCCTGGCGCGGCGGCCACGCGCCGGAAATCAGACCGGGAATCACACCTGGAATCAAACCTGGAATCAAACCGGGAATCACATAAGGGATCACGCCCGATCGCGGGCGTTGTCCAATCTGACCGGATCCGAAGCGGACCGGGATTTGAAATCCGGCCTTGCGATGGGGCGGGGCCTTGAAGCCCTTCCTCCGTCGCAAGCCGTTATATTGTGAAGATGCTTAAGATCAAAGGAAGGAGAGCGTGATGGGTCGAGTTGCTCTGGTTACAGGTGGTACTCGAGGCATTGGCGCAGCGATCAGCAAAGCGCTGAAGGCGGCGGGTTACACGGTCGCGGCGAGCTATGCCGGCAATGACGCTGCGGCTGAGAAGTTCAGGGCGGAAAGCGGAATTGCTGTTTTCAAATGGGATGTCAGTTCCTTTGAAGCCTGCGCCGAGGGTGTGAAGAAGGTCGAGGCGGAATTTGGTCCGATTGATGTCCTGGTCAATAATGCCGGCATCACCAGGGATGGTGCCTTCCATAAGATGACGCCGGAACAGTGGAACGCGGTGATCGGGACCAATCTCGGCTCGCTTTTCAACATGACGCGGCAGGTCATCGAAGGCATGCGGGCGCGCAAATTCGGCCGCATCATCAGCATCTCGTCCGTCAACGGGCAGAAAGGCCAGTTCGGGCAGGTGAATTATTCGGCGGCCAAGGCCGGCGAACTCGGTTTCACCAAGGCCCTGGCGCTGGAGAACGCCAAGGCCGGGGTCACCGTCAACGCGATCT
>Ga0123357_10000982_pt1 | contig 29098 bp, 23 predicted proteins | sample TergutEmb28metaG_FD_89873 | JGI IMG/M metagenome (GOLD analysis project Ga0123357, IMG submission 89873) | Embiratermes neotenicus P4 segment gut microbial communities from Petit-Saut dam, French Guiana - Emb289 P4 | ecosystem: Host-associated > Arthropoda: Insects > Digestive system > Gut ...
ATGGGAATGGTGCGCCCTCGCCAGCCCCGGAAGCATCCCTTCGAAGCTGCGACGCATGCGCGCCAATATCCTCGACTTCGTCCTGCCTGAACGTCGTTCCAAACGACGTTTCCCACGCGCCGTAAAGCTCAAAATGAGCAACTACCCTCGCAAACGACGGACCGCTCCTCTCGCTAAATGAGCGGCATTGGGGCTAGATGTTTGATTGTTCGGGTGCATAACCAAGGTTTGACCCGAGCCAGCGCTCGACCTCACTCCGCGCCATGCCCTTGCGTGCACTGTAATCACCGACCTGATCTCGATAGATCTTGCCGAGTGTGAAGTAGCGCGATTGGGGATGCGCGAAGTAAAGACCACTGACGCTTGCGCCAGGCCACATGGCGAAGGATTCGGTGAGGGTAATACCGGTGTTTTTCTCGGCATCGAGCACCGCCCAGAGCGCGGCCTTCTCCGTGTGATCGGGATATGCCGGATAGCCTGGGGCGGGGCGAATGCCACGGTACTTTCCAGCGATGAGATCGTCGTTCGACAAATTCTCATTCTGAACGAAACCCCACGCCTCGCGCGCACGTGCGTGGAGGTATTCGGCAAATGCTTCGGCCAGCCGATCGGCAAGAGCTTCAGCCATGATGGCATTGTAGTCGTCGTGCGCTCCCCGTAGCTCGTCGCGAAACTCCGTCAGGCCGAAGCCGGCGCTGACGGCGAATGCACCGAGATAGTCGCGTAGATTCGTCGACTTTGGCGCAATGAAATCCGATAGCGAAAGGTTCGGTGTGCCGTCATCTTTTGCAGTTTGCTGGCGGAGGAAGTGAAAACGGCGGAGTACGGTTGTGCGCGTCTCGTCCGTATAGAGTTCAATATCGTCGTCCGCCGCGTTGGCCGGAAAGAAGCCGAAGACGCCTCGCGCGGTGAGCCTTTTTTCGGCGACGATCTTGTCGAGCAGCGCGTTTGCGTCGGCAAGGAGTTTTCTCGCGGGCTCGCCGTATTTCTCATGTTTGAGGATACGTGGGTAGACGCCCCGAAGTTCCCACGCGTGAAAAAATGGTGTCCAGTCGATATATGCACGCAGGGTTGCGAGCGGCATATCGTTGATGACGCGAGCTCCGGTGAAGCTTGGCTTCGCAATGTCCTCCTCCTGCCAAACAAGAGGCATGCAGTTCTTTCGTGCCTGCTCGATGGGAAGGAAAGTGTGTTTTGACTCGCTGCTGTGCAGGCGCCGAAGCTTTTCGTTGTCTTGCTCGTGCTGCTCGACGAAGGCGGCGCGCGTATTGTCGCGCAGGAGGCTCGTTGTTACGGCGGCTGCACGGCTCGCGTCGAGCACGTGGACGACGGGCTCACGGTACAAGGGTGTGATTTTCACGGCCGTATGCGCGCGGCTCGTGGTGGCGCCGCCAATGAGCAGCGGAATCTTGAAACCCTGGCGCTCCATCTCGCGCGCCACGTGCGTCATCTCCTCGAGCGACGGTGTGATGAGGCCGCTCAACCCGATGACGTCTGCGCGCTCCTCCTTGGCGCGCTCGAGGATCTTCTCACATGGGACCATGACGCCCATGTCGATGACTTCGAAGTTGTTGCACGCGAGCACCACACCGACGATGTTTTTGCCAATGTCGTGAACATCGCCTTTGACGGTGGCGAGAACGATCTTGCCTTGCGTTTTGACCATGTGTCCCGCTTCGGCAAGCTTCGCTTTTTCGGCCTCCAAGAACGGCGTGAGATATGCGACGGATTTCTTCATCACGCGCGCGGATTTCACGACTTGCGGGAGGAACATCTTCCCGGCTCCAAAGAGATCACCCACCATGCTCATGCCGTTCATGAGCGGGCCTTCGATGACCGCGAGCGGCCGCCCGAGTTTGCTTCGCGCTTCTTCGGTGTCCAACTCGATGTACGTATCGATTCCTTTGATGAGTGCGTGTGCAAGGCGTTCCTCGACGGTTGCTTTGCGCCACTCTTCTTCTTTCTTTTCACTCGCCTCGGCAGAAGTGCCTTTGGCTTTGAGTTTTTCGCCGAAATCGACGAGACGCTCGGTGGCGTCGCGTTTGCGATTCAGAAGAACGTCGAGGACGAGTTCGCGGAGCTCAGGATCGATCTCCTCGTAGACTTCGAGCATGCCCGCATTGACGATTCCCATGTCGAGGCCGGCCTGAATGGCATGGTAGAGAAACGCCGAATGCATGGCTTCGCGGACGCGACCATTGCCGCGGAAGCTGAAGGAGATATTCGACACGCCGCCACTGACCTTGGCGTGCGGAAGGTTTTTCTTGATCCACCGCGTGGCCTCGATGAAGTCGACGGCATAGTTGTCGTGCTCCTCGATGCCCGTCGCAATCGTGAGGACATTCGGGTCGAAAATGATGTCTTCTGGCGGGAAACCGAGCTCTGTCAGGATACCGTAGGCGCGCTTGCAGATGCGAATCTTGTCTTCGTAGGTCGCTGCCTGCCCTTTTTCGTCGAATGCCATGACGACCACGGCGGCGCCATAACGAAGGATGGTTTTTGCATGCGCGCGAAAGATCTCCTCGCCCTCCTTGAGTGAAATCGAATTGACGATCCCTTTGCCTTGGAGGCATTTGAGGCCAGCTTCGATGACGTCCCACTTGGAGGAGTCGATCATGAATGGGACTTTTGCGACGTCCGGTTCTCCCGCGAGCAGGAGAAGAAACCGCGTCATCGCGATTTGCCCGTCGATCATCCCTTCATCCATGCAAATATCGATGACGTTTGCGCCGTTATCGACTTGCTGGCGTGCGATTCCAACGGCTTCTTCGAATTTGCCTTCTTTGATGAACTTTGCGAACAAGGGTGATCCGGCGACGTTCGTGCGCTCGCCGATCATCATGAAAACGCCACTTTGTTGCGTGAAGGGTTGCGAGCCCGACAAGCGCAGCGGGCGCGTCTCTCGGGGCAACTCGTTTTCCGGAAGCTTGCGCGGCGGACGGCCCTCCAGCGCTTTGGCAATCGCGGCGATGTGTTCGGGGGTATTGCCGCAACAGCCGCCGGCGATGTTGAGTAGGCCGCCGTCTGCAAACTGAGTCAGAAACCGCGCCATGTCCGCTGGCGCGAGATCGAAGCCCGTGGCTGACAATGGATTTGGCAGCCCCGCATTCGGGTAACACGAGATGGCTGCTCGTGCTTTGCTGGAAAGCTCCTCGAGGAATGGATACATCGAGTCCGGGCCGAGCGAGCAATTGAGTCCGATGGATAGGGGCTTGACGTGCTCCACCGCGGTCCAGAGCGCCTCCACGGTTTGCGCGGAGATCATGGTCTCGCCACCGCGTCCGACGGCTGCAGAAATCATGACGGGCAGCTTCTTCTTGTCCTCTTCGAAGACTTCTTCGATGGCAACGAGCGCCGCTTTCGCGTTGAGCGAATCGAAGATCGTTTCAACGAGAAGCACGTCCACGCCCCCGGCGATGAGCGCGCGCACCTGTTCGGCATAGGCGGCTTTGACTTGGTCGAAGGTGACGACACGGAAGCCTGCATCGTCGGCGTCGGGTGAATTCGACAGTGACACCGTAAGCGGCCCGATCGCGCCTGCGACGAAGCGGGGGCGGCCGGTTGCCTGGCCGATGCGATCCGCCCACTCGCGGCATTGGCGTGCGGACGTTTCGTTGATCTCCCAAGCGAGATTGCGCAAAAACGCGTTGTCGATGACGGTTTGGTAAAATGCAGGATCCTTGCGCCCGCCGTGCTCGCGCGGATCGTCGACGAAGAATTCACTCTGACCAATGCTGGTCGCGCTGAACGTGTTCGTCTCGACGATGTCCGCGCCCGCTTCGAGAAAACGCCGGTGGATGTCACCGATCATGGCCTGTTGCGTGAGCGAGAAGAGATCGCCGTTGTTGAGCAGATCCTTCTTCGCGTCTTTGAAGCGGGCGGTGCGGATGTCCGCTTCCTTCATGCCATACGTGCGGATGGTGGTACCCATCGCGCCATCGATGATGGCAATGCGATTCTGAAGGAGCTTTTCGAGGGGATGAAGGGAAGGGGGGATGACTGCCATGGATCAATCGGCTCCGCGCAGCTCGTCGCGGAAGGCGCGGAGCGCCGCGTGCTGATCTCGTTGTACGGCGTAGTGCGCGATACGCGTGAGATCGACTTCGGGAAAGACCTCACTCGAAGTGATCTCTTCGTATGCGGAGCCGCGCAGGACGAATATGCGAAAAGCGCCGGACTCGAAAAGCCATATTTCGCGAATCCCCAGACCACGATAAACTTCGAGTTTGTCAATGGTTCCGTGCGTGACGACGACTTCGAGCGCCATGTCCGGCACCTCGCGATCTGCGCCGCGGCAATAGCGTTCGTCAGGCTCGAGCCCGCGTTTCTTTTCTTCTTTTCGAAATGTCATGGACCCATATCCGAAAAGAGGAATATCGCGTTCTAGGCAAAAGAGCTCGAGAAGTCGTGCGATTTGCGTTTTGTCGACTTCGTGCTTGCGGGACGTCACCATGATCTCGAGGACTCCATCCAAGTACGTCATCCGGACGCCGGAGCTATCCACCGAGTCGCGAAGCACGACGTACGTTGACCATGGCACGTTCATGAGCAGGATGCGCTGCTCTTCCTGGGGCGAAGGTGCGTGGAAGGGGAAAGATACTGCCGCGGCCATATGTGTGCAGCATAGGCCATGCGCGCGCGAATTAGGAGATCACGTTGCACTCACCTCGAGCGTCATCTTCGCGCGTCGAAGTCGCGTCACGAGGCAGTCTCCCATCGCTGACGCAGGTGTGAGAACCCCGGCGCGCTTCGGCAAGAGATCCCCGTCTTCCGCGAGGCAGAGCGCCGACTCACCGAGCATGGTGGCGGTCTCCCCGTAACCGGGGTCCGTGTTGCCAGCGACGAGCGCGTCGAGGCGGAGCCTCTCGTGACCCTTGTTGCCTCTCGTGGTCTCACCGATCAGGCGCACTTCGAACGAGCCGCGATCGCGCTGCTCTTTCGTCGGCCCCTCGCCGGGCTTGGGCAACACGCGTCGAGCGAGCCAATTTCGCGTGGTCGGAATGGCCATCGCAAGGGCGAGACCCGCAAGTCCCGCCGTGAACGCGGACGCCATCGCGAAGCCTTTGGCGCTGAGCGGAAAGCTCATCGCCTCGTCGTAGCGGAACGAATCCGGCGCCCCGCCGTAACCGAGAAGCGCGCCCGAGCGGCGCACGACGCGCGTGTTGATCCCCGACATGATGAAGGGCGCGGTAAAGCCTCCGATGTCGCGGTCGAAGCGCACCATGTTCTGGTCGTTGACAACGGGTGTGCGCGTTTCGGGATCTGGGTTCAGCGCGTACGGGTTCGCGAGCATGTGCCGGACGTCGCTCCGATGGTTCACGTCCTCCATGAGCGCAATCATCGACGAGATGGTGCCGCCGCTGACGCGGCCTTTGATCTTCGTAGCAAAACCCTTTGCCCATGCGAGATCGCGTCCCTCGGCACGCGCGCGCAGGGCGAGCATGAAGACGCCGAGGTCGAACGGGACCGAGTCGAACCCGCAGGCGTGCACGATCTTCGCGCCCGTTCGTTCTGCGAGTGCATGCGACGCATCGATGGAGGCGCGGATGAACGGCACCTCGCCGGCCAGATCGCAGTAGTGCGTGCCGTGGCGAGCGCACGTTCCGGGAAGCATGTTGCCGTACTTGGCGAAGGGCCCCGCCGCCGTTGCAACGACGCGTGCGCGCGCAGCGAGCACGTCGAGCGAAGCTCGATCGAGTCCGTTGGCAACGACGATCGGAAGATCCGCGAGTCTACTGTCGATGCCTTCGAGATCGCTGCGGACAGCTTCGAGCTTCTCACGATTTCGTCCGGCGATGGCCCAGCGCAGCTTCGGGCTTCGCGTGCGCGCCAGGTACTCGGCAACCAATTTGCCCGTGTAGCCCGTCGCTCCAAAGAGGATCACGTCGTAGATGCGCTCGTTCGTCATCGGTATTTATCTCGCGCATGCTGGAGGATGTTCGCAATGCGTCGAACGATCTCCGGCGGTTCGATGACGTGCGCGGCGTCGCCGTACGACAGGATCCAGCCGATCGCCGCGTCCGTGTTGACGAGTGGCAACGAGAGCCTCACGCGTCCGTCTTTGGACATGGCAATTTTCTGATCGCGGCTCCACTTCTTGCTCTTGATCTCGTCGGCAACACGCGCGTCGAACTCGATGATGATGCGCGCCGTAGCGGCTCGCCCGCTGACACCAAACTCGCCATGGACATAGTTGTTGGCGTCGAAGTCGCGCGGCAGCTCGAAGTGTTCGGTTTCGCTCGCGCGGATCTCGGTCATCGCGTCGATCACGAGGACTTCGACATCGTCGCTGCCATCGCGGCCTTGCGCGCGCGCGCCGTGGATGCCGAGAACATGGATGATGCCCTTGTGCAGGATGAGAGCGTACGGGCAGAAGACGACGCTCTCCGTTCGTCGATCGGGGGGGGGCGTTCGCGGGCGATAGCGGAGCACGCGCAGATCGGCGACCGCGCGAAAAAGCTCGTCGAGATCTTCGCCGCGCGCCGCGTAGCTGCGCGGTGTCGGTGGGACCCAGAAGAAGCGCGATTCGAGGTGCCGCTCGCCGGAGATTTCAGCTTTGCCGGACGCGCGGAACGGTGTCTTTGCGATCTGTTCGATGTGACCGAGGGCAATATCGACTTCGTCGAAGAGCGCGGAGCCTTGGAGCACGTCGAGCGAGCGTCGCATGGCGAGGATCGCGTAGGCCTGCGCGCGCCGCAGCGGCACGGCGCGACCGCGTTCGCTGGGCTTGATGCGCCAGAGATGCGGGCCGCCAGGTTTGGTCTCGATGGACTCGAGCTCGGTGACCTCGTGGAGCTCTCGAAGGTAGCGGCGCACCGATCGCTGCGTGATGCGCAGCATGCTCGCGAGATCGCCAAGCGTAAGACCGCGCGGTTCGTTCTCGAGCAGGCCGCGCAGCTTGTCGACACGCCGGTGTTGCGTGAAACGGCCCACGGGGCGCCCAACCTTGGGTGTCCTCGGTCTCGCCACACGCATTGGCCGTGTGGCGGGCGGTGCGACGTTCGATCGGGGAGGCAGGGAGATCGGCACGAGCTACCTTTGGCGTGCGTCACGGAAGCGGAGGACCACCCTCGCGGGCGTCATGCCATACCGCGCGAACGGTTACGAGGTTGTCCTCGAGCGTGAAATGAACTCGACTCTGTAGGTCAATGCTGCGCCCGAATTCGCGCGAGCACTTCATCCGTACTTGCCCCTGTACCCGGAACATGCGTTCGAATCGACTCGGCAAGAAAGCCGTAGAGGCGAGCGCGCTCGGCAGCGTCGAGTTCGTCGACGTCGTCCGCGGGAATGAGCTCAATTTCGGTCCCATCAGGCAGTGAGCTCGGCTCATCAAGGATGAGGCGGCCTCCTCGGACTCGGGCTCGAAGTGCGTTTGACATAATCAAATATATAACACCAATTTCACGGCGTTCTCGGCGGAGGCGGGACGGGATACGGCGCCGCCGCCGCGGGCTGAACGTCGGGCCTGCCGAGCGTGCCGCCAACACGAAGGCTGTAATATCCATCAGCGGTCTTCGAGCGCGCCACCTTGGGGTCCATCTCGATGAGCGGCTTGTCGTTACTGCCCGGGGTGCCAAAGAGCGATTTGGTTTTTTCGTCTTTGCTGCGGTAGCTGTCGTTGATCTTGAGCTTCAAGCTCACGTCGAGATGCGCATCCGTCGCAATGTCGCGCAAGAGCACGCGTCCGTCACCGGTGACGTCGACGTCGCCGCCCGAAGCGCCGATCTTCGACAGCCTGAGCACGCCGTCCTTGGCTTCACCCGTTGCCGTGAAGGTGCCGACCTTGAGCCGCGGCAGCGAGACCGGTCCTGTGGGCATCTTGATGGTGAGCTCCTTCGCATTGCCAGCGACCATGTCGTGGATCTCGAGGTTCACGTTGCCGTTGCCCTTCGACGCTTTGCCCTCGGGCAGATCGAGCTTCAGCGTTCCGGACAGCTTGCCTTCGAGAGGAAATCCGATGTTCGCGGCGATCGCGTCCACTTTGCTGATGTCCACGCCGTCGAAGGTGACGTCCACGACGCGGGCTTTGCTGCTGTCTTCGAAGTTGCCTTTCGCGCTGCCATCGAAGGCGTCGATCGAGAAGCTTACGTTCTTGGTTCCGACGAGGAGAGGCAGAAGAGAGACGCGCAAACGAACTACGTCGAACATGATCTCGACTGCGCGCTTCTGCGGATCGTTCGATGGCGACACGAGTCTGACGCCCTTGGCTCTGATGCCCGGGAAGAACCACGAATCGAGTTCGTCGATCGAGAGCTCTTGAGGGCTCTGCGACGCGTGCTGTTGCGCGTTGAATGTCGTGACGATGCGCTCCTTCAGCGCGTCGTAGGGGAACGTCCACGACAGAAAAACGAGCAGGCAAAAGAGGTAGAAAACCGGGTAGCCAGCCTTCGGTGCGAAACGGCGAAGACGCTCCTTCCACACTTCGTTCATGGCTTTTTCTCGGCAGGTGGCGTCGCAGGCGCGCCAGGTTGATCGCCGGATTTGTCGGACGGCATCTCGTTGCGATCGAAGGCAGACAAGCCGACTTCGACGTCGAAGGAGTCTGCCTCCCCGCTGCGTTTGCGGATGTTCAAGCGCGTGGCGGCAACGGGATATCCGCTCTTCGCGATCGACTCGAGGAACTTCGCGATGGGCAACATCCCGGCGCGTTTGAGGTGAATGACCGTGTTGCGCTCCGTGTACCGCTTGCCGTGCGGCACATCCGGGTGATCGGCCGAGTCGGTCACCTGAAGTTTGTTCGCGGTTGCGTTCTGCTCGAGAAAGCCTGCGAGCGGCGGCGCCTTCTTCTGGTAGCGCGCCGCAATGGAGTTCTTGCGCTCTTGCCGTTCGCGGATCTGTGCGCGCGCGCCGTTGACCGCAGTGAGCGCCGTGCGGATCTCTTCGTTGGCGGCGCGCCTGCTCGAAACGAGCATGGAGAGACCGAGCGGGATGGCGGAGAGGAGCATCACGCCCGCCACGAAGACGGCGATGGTTGCGACACGCTGCTCGCGCGGGCTGAGCCCCCATCGCTCGAAGATCGGAATCACCATGTCATTTCCCTTCCGGTACGCTTGCTGCTGGGGATGCCGCAGGCGCGGCGGACGCAGATTTCTTTGCGCCGCCTTTGACGTCCTCGGGGCACTTGATGTCGAACTCGAGCTGATACTTCTGCGAGGTCCCTCCAACCTGCGCCGTGGTGCGCGTGATCTTCGAGTCGCTGAAGCATCGCTCGGCCGCCACCGCCGCTTGGATGGCCTGCGCATCCGGGATGCTGTCGACGATGCCGTGCACGACGACGTGTTGCTTCTGGATGTCGAGCTCCTCGATGTCGTGTGTCATCGACGAAGGAATGAGCTCCGAGAGTTTCACCATCACGTCGAAGGCGTCGGCATGTGGAAGCGGATCTTCGTCGTTGATTGCAGTTTGCATGGAGAGCAGCTCGCTCGCGTGCGCGGGATCGCTCGTCTCTTCGCCGAGGACCTCCTTGGTCACGGTGGCGAGCGCGGACTCGAGCACCGCCTTCTCCTTGGAGCGCGCGTAGAGCTGCGACCATGCCGAGAAGAGAAAGCTCACGACGATGACAGCCGCAATGCCGGCGAGCAGCGGAATCTTTTCCTTGATCCACGCGAAGCCTCGCTCGAACGCGAGCGGTCCTTTTCGCAAATTGAGGCCCATCGATCGCGGCCCCAGACCGAGCGCGAGTCCAATCGCCTTGGCAAAGCGGCCGGGCATCGCCGTGCTCTCCGGCAAGAGGCCTGGTGTCTCCATCGCGGGAAGTCCCAGCACCTCCACCGGAGCTTCGAGCGCAGTCGACAGAAATGCCTCTGCGCCGGACACGTACGCACCGCCGCCGCAGAGAAGGATGCGCCCGTGTACCTCGCCCCCTTGAGCGCGATGCGATGCAATCGTCGTTCGGAGCTCGCGTGCGAGTTTCGCCGCGGTGCCCGGGAGGCCCTTGGTGCCGACGCCGACGGTGCGCGCGAAGACCGGCTCGCCGTTGTTCATGATGAGCACGTCGCTCGACACGGTCCCGATGTCGACGACCGCGACCACGCCATCGGCGAGCACGGGCAGGAAAGGGAGCATATTCGCGATCGGAAATGCGCCGAGCCCGATGCGCTCGGGTTCCATCTGCATCGCGCCTTTGACGAGCTCGATGCGCGAGATGACGTCGGCTGTCTTCGCGACGCCGACGAGCACGGACAGCTCTTCGCCCTTCGTCTCTTTCAATGAGGGCAGTACGCGGTAGTCGAACACCGCCTCCGACAGATCGAACGGCAGCGCCGACTCGAGCTCGAACGGCAACACCTCGTCGATCTGCTTATGCGCGCTCTCGGGCAATCCAATCGTGCGCACCGTGGCACGCACGCCTTCGACCGATGCTGCAATGGCATCGGCGGATCCCAGGGCACCCAACGCGAGGTGCGCGGCTTGCGCGATCGCTGCGTCGAGCGCGCCCGCTTGCGCCACATCGACGCTCCCGAGTCCGACGAGCTGCACTTTGCGGTACGCCGTGCGAATGACGGCTGCTTTTACGGCCGTCGTACCGATGTCGATGCCCAACCAGATGCTCATGCGTTACTCCACGCGGTAGTAAATGATCTGTCCGCCGGTGCTGGGCTGCGTGGCAGCGGCAAGAGCGTTTTGCGATGTCGTCGTCGTTTGGGTGTTCGTCGTGGTGGACGGCGGCGTCGTCGTGCCCTGTGCACCTGTGAGGGGCGTCGATGCGGCGCTCAGATTGGGCGCGTTGCGGAAATCGACCACGGCTTGAATCATCACGCGCGTCTCGTGCCTGTATCCTTTTTTGATTCCGACTGCGTAAACCGAAAAGACCTTGCTTTCGGTCGTAATGCTGCTCATAAAATCCGAATTTGACTTGAACACCACGGGCTTCATTCCAATGGCCGTGAGCAGCGGGCCAATCTGCCCTTGCCCGGTCATGGCGGCCACGAAGTCCTTTGGTGAGCCGAAGAGCGGCGCCCCCATCGTGATCCCGCGCGCCATGGTCACGCCCGAAAGAAACATCGCTGCCTGATCGGGATTCACGCAAATGTCGGCGGTTGGTGCGCCCGCACACACGACGCCGAGAAGGGTTTGCGCATTTGCCGTATTCACGTTGACGGCGCCCTGACCCCAAACCGTCATCACGCGCTTTTTTGGATTCGTTGGATCTGGATCCACGAAGGTGGACCAAAAATCCTCGCTGATGCCGCGCACTCTGTGCAGCTCTTCGAGTGAGTCGTACGGAGCGTTCTTGCGGCGATAAGGAACTTTCAAAAGCTGGTACCACGCGTCCTCCACGCCAGCACTCTGTGCGGAGGATTGCGTCACGTCGCAGTTGAAGGCCTGCTCATCGGGATCTGCCCAGTCGATGATGGCCTGACATACCGAAAGTCGATCGTTGTATTGGCCAGTATCATCATGCTGCTCGAAGAGCGTCGAGTATTGGGTTGGCGTAATGAGCCCCATGATCTCTTTGGCGAGGCGGATATGCGCGATGTCGTTCGACGCGCCGAGATTCACGTTGATCTTCGCGTCCTCGTCGACGATGACGAGCTCCCAGCGCCCGCCAGGCATGCCGAGGTTCTTGCCGAGCGTGATGTCGACACCGACCGTCCGCGCAAAATCTTTGCTCGCTTCTTCGTCGTTGAAGGCACCGAGCAGGCGATCCGAGAACTCCCAAACGGGAAGTTGCGGCGGCGTCCTTTTCATGAGCTGAAAGAGTGGTGCGATGGCCTTGCGCAGCGTTGGCTCGCTCGCGACGAGCAAGCGCGCGAGGTTGACGGCGCTCCTCGCCATGTACTCGGCTTGCACTCCGTCGCGCTCGGCCGTTGCCGCCGCGAGTTCGGCGCTCGTCTCGTCCTGAAACTCCGCGAGCATCACGGTGAGAATGGCAATCGCACCCATCACCATGACGAGCGCAATCCCACGCTCTTTTTTGCGTCGCCGCTGCCGTGTACTCCTTCTGGTAGTACAAGTTGGGGCGTGTCTGCAAAGCGTCGCGAGCGCCGCGAGGCCGAGGCGGGCCCGAGGAGCCCGCGTAAGCGTACTTGTCGTACGTGCGCAGGCACCGCAGGGCCCAACGACGGCATCGCGGCGCGCAGCAGGTTTGCAGACACGCCCTCTCATCGTGGGATCCCGAAGGAAAGAGGTTGCTGCATCGGGATCATGAATTTGGTCTCGAAGACGAAGGGAGGGCTGTTTTTCACCCCCCTGAGCGCGAGCGACACGCGCACCTCCAGCGGCAGGCGATTCGTTTGCCCCGTGGTTTGCGTCGTGTCCCATGATTCGACCCATGTGCCGCTCACCGGATCGAGGTACTTCAGGTGGAACGACTCGACGTCTTCGGCGAGCACGTTGATCACACCTCCGCGCTTCGGATCTAGATCGATCGGTGTCTGCTCGCGGCGTACCAGATCCATCTTGTCTTCAATGTTTGGATCTTTGACGACGAAGTACCCAATCTCGCTCTGATCGGACTCCCGCGCATCCTTGATCATTCGCGTGTGCGCGAAGGCGCTGAAGTCGAGCCTGTCGAAGTTTGGTCCGCTCGTCGCAATGAACGCTGTCATGCGCGTGACGAGTGCGGGGAGCGCAGGGTTGTGTGCCGACAAGAATGTGCCCTGAATTTCGCGCGTGATGCGCGCCATCGCCTCACGACCCTGGCGCGCGCGATCGACACGCAAAGCTTCACCCTTTCGCCCGCGCGACAGCGAGTCGAACGCGCCATAGATGAGAAGAGAGATCATCGCGAGGATCCCAAGTGAGACCAAGATCTCGAGCAGGGTCATTCCGCGCGCAGAACCTGCTGCGCGCCGCGATCGACCGCTTTCAAGTTGACGTGAGGTTTGGAACCCCTCGGAGGTTGTTCCCGTCGTCTTTTGGCCGATTTGCGTCGCATCGCTTCGTTGCTCCTCCTCAAGCTGCACGAGCAGCTCTCGTCGGAGCGCCTTGCGCTGCTTGCAACTCAGCAAAAATACTCGGTCCACAACCTTCTCGGGGTCCCGGCGGGGCCGAGGAGCGGACCGGGAACAGCCTTCCCCGCCCGTGCGCAGGAAGGGCCGCTTCGGCCCTGACGAGCACGTGGCAAGGGGAAGGCAGCGCAGCGAGCGGAGCGCGCGCGCGGTTGGGGCACCAACTGACCGCACCGCAGGCCCCAACGACGAGATCACGTCAAATCGAAAGCGGTCGCGCGGTTTCATTTCGAGGTCCCCGTGGTCGACGTGCCTGTTGTCCCCGTGGCGGGCGCGAAGTCCATCACGCCGCCGTCTGGCAAGAGCGCGCTGCCCGCGAAGCCGCCGCTCTGGGGGTTGGTCACGTACTGCACCAACGCGAGCTCGCGATTGTTCACGCCCTCTTTCCACCTCACGGTGACGGTGGCGCGGCGAATGCTGGCTTCGAACATGGGTTTGATCGACGGATAGAGAAACCCCATCACCATCTGCATCAGGCCCGCAGCACCCGCACCGCCGCCGAACTGCTGTGTGATCTGCGTCCCAATGCCTGCGAGTCCCCCGTCCACATCGAGGTTCAGACCCGCTTCGCCGGCCGGATTTGCTGTCAGTGCGCCGAATGGTGAGGATGGCAGGGATGCATCGCCTCCAGGCATGATGAGCTCGCCGCCATCGCCGAGCGAATTGCCGCTCTGGAAATTCGGCATCTCCACCTTCTCGACGCGCGTGTCGCACGTGAAGCCCTCTCGCTTTTCGTCGTTGCAGCACGGCACGTCTTGATTGATCTCGTCGGTCAAAGAAAAACCGAAGGTCAACATCTTCTGTTCGAGCTCGGTCATCTTGCATCGACCGATCGACGAAGCGATGCCCATGTTCGCGGCGCTGCGGTTGCTCGCGGCCAAGCCTCCCTGTGCCGAAAGAATCACGGTGAGCGAGAGGCCCAAGATGGCAACGGCCACCATGACTTCGAGCAGCGAGAATCCTTTCGAGAGTGCATCTGGGATGTGTGTGCGCGATGTGGGGCAGGCACAGGGGCCTGCCCCTACAACCGCACGCGTAGGGGCGGCCCCCTGTGGCCGCCCTATATTTGGTACTCCCTCCGAGAGTACAGCGAAGACGCGCGGGAGGGGGCCTCTAAAAAACATCAAAATGCCCCCGGATCTTCACGCTCGGAGGCGGCCTTGTCGTCCGTTGGTTGCGCGAGTGCCACGGCTCCGTCCTTCACCGTGACCTTGCCGGTGAGTGGAGAGACGACCAGCGTGACCGTGTCCCGCTCGTCGTTCGAACGACCAACGCGCAACTGAATGGATGCGCGCTCGGTTTGCCCGCCCGGCCAAAAGTACAAGTACGCGCGGCCGGACGAGCGCGGCTCCGCATCGTGTGCAATCTGCACTTCACGAAACGTGATGCCGCGCTCGAGTGCCTTTTTGACTTTGCTGGGATCGCTCGAGACCAGACCCATCGGGTCGATTTGGTGAAAATTCGTTCTCGGTGCGGTGGGTCCCTTGACGATGCGGTCCGATTCGGCGCGCGCCTCCTTCTCGGCCATGGTGGCCGCTTCCGCACCGCCGGTGCCGGTCACATCTTTGGTTTGCACGAGGTGAGGCTGATCTCCTTCCTCGAGCCAAATCGCTGACTCCTCCATATCCATCACCAAGCGGATGCTCTTCGATGTCGACGTTGCGCGTGAGAACGCGACACGTACCGCACCCGCGATCATCGTGGACGAATGCCGGAGTCGTGCGGAGGCGAGCTGCCCCGAGCCCATCACGACCGCGCCCGTGATGAACGCCACGATCACGAGGACGATGAGCACTTCTACAAGTGTCATCGCTCTCGTCATCCCGGGGCGGCAGGCACCGCCCCGCATGCATGGCCCGCCCTTACGCATGATGATCCGGCGCGACTACTTTCCGCCGGCCGGCAGTTCGGGGATACGGATGTCGTCGGCGGTGTTCTCCTTCTTGTCCGGTCCCGCGCTGATCACGATGATGTCATCGTCGGCGCAGATGATCTTGTACTGCTGGTCCCATGGGTCGGTGCCCTTCGTTGCGTCGCTGATCATCTTCTTCTGTACGAGCTGCGCCATGGTCGGGCACTCGCCTGGGTAGTCGGCACGGTATTGTTCTGCCACCGGGCGAATCGTGCGCGCGTCGATTTGCGCCTGCTTGATTCGCGACTTCTCGAGCTGCGGAACTGCGACGACGGCGACGCCGCCCGCAATGAGTCCGATGATCGCGAGCACGATCAAGATCTCGATAAGGGTGACGCCGCGAGCGAGCGTGCGTGCGAGCTTTCTGTTCATATCTGCTTCTCCTTCATCGTCGTTTTACTCCACGCGATCGAGTCCGCCGGGGAGGCCGTCGGGTCCGTCGCTCGAAATCTCGAAGCTTGCAGGATCGCGCCTGCCCGGGCACGTGAGCCGGAGCGCGCGTCCCCACGCGTCGACGGGAATGTCTTGCACGTAGCCTTCGCTCACGAGCTCCCCGAGATCTTTCGGACATGCGCCGTTGTGATCGGCGCGGTAGGAAGTGACGGCGCGGTACGCGAGCGTGATGGATGCGCGCGTTGCGCGGATGCTGGCAGCTCTCTCTTCGCGCGAGCGAATCCAAAGAACGACGGCGAGCGCACAGATGGTCAGCACGACGAGGCGCACGCGGGCGCGGCCGAGCACGCCGAAGAGGCCCCGCCTCCGCTCCCACGGAAAGAAGACTTTGGATGGTTGCCGTCGCGACGCGATCATTTCCTTACTGCACGAAGTCGTTCATCTGAATGAGAGGCATGAGGATCGAAAACGCGATGAAGCCGACACCGCCGCCCATGAAGACGATGATGAGCGGTTCGAGGAGGCTCGTCATGGCTTGTACGCGCGTGTCGACTTGAGCGTCGTAAGCGCGCGCTACGTTCTCGAGCATCTGCTCGAGCTGTCCGGATTTTTCGCCGACCGCGACCATGTGCACCACGATGGGCGGAAACTCTCCGCTGCGTTTGAGCGGCCCCGCGATGGATTCGCCTTCGCGGATCGATCCCGCGGCCTCCTCGACAATCTTCGAGAGCCTCGCGTTGTCGAGAACGTGGCGCACGATGTCCATCGCCTTGAGAAGCGGCACGCCGCTCTTTAGCAGCGTCGCGAGCGTGCGCGAGAAACGCGAGACGGCGAGCATGCGGAAGACCGATCCGAAGAGCGGCAGCCGCAGCTTCTTGCCGTCCTTCCACAGTTGACCGGCCGGGGTGGCGAGGAATGCGACGAACCGCGCGATGAGGAAGCCTACGACGATGCCGATGACGATGCCGATTGCGTACGCAAACGTCGAGCTGACGAAGAAGAAGGACAAGATCAGCGCGATGGCGCTGGCGATGGACATCACGGTCCACACCGTCTTTTTCGGCGGCATGAGCGCCTTGCGCGTGAAAACGAGCGACGCCGTCGATGTCAGAAAACCGAGCATCTCGTTCGACGACAGCGCGTTCGACATGAAGATGAGAAGCGAGGTGTACCAGGGCAGCGCCCGATCGAGCGTCGCGTAGATGTTCGTCACTTTGGGCACGACGGTGACCATCATCATCGCCATGAGCAGCGAGCCAATGATCAGCATGAGGATCGGGTACGCGAGAGCGCCCGTGACCTTGCCGCGCAGCCGCGACTGGCTCTCCATGAAGTCTGCGAGGCGTTCCAGGACTTGCTCGAGCGTGCCCGAGGCCTCGCCGGCCGCGACCATGTTCACGTAGAGCGGCGGGAAGATGTGCCCGTGCGGCTCGAGCGCCTTCGCGAGGCTCGTGCCTTCGTTGAGGTTGTCGCGCACGATCGCGAGGACCTTTTTCAATTCCTCTTTTTCGACTTGCTCGGTGAGTGCCGACACGGCTTCGACGAGTGGAATGCCGGCGCCGACGAGCGTGGCAAGTTGCCGGGTCATCATCGCGACGTCGCCGACCGACACGCGCCGGAAGAAGCCGCCGAGATCGATCGACCGGCCCTTCTTCGCTCCGCCCTTCTCTTCGTTCACCTTCGTGAGAAGAACGCCTTCGCGTTTCAGCGACGCACGCAGAACCTTCGGGTTGTCCGCGTCACGGACGCCGGAAACCTGTTTTCCGTTCGCGACGAGAAGGCCACGGTATGCGTAGACGGCCATGGGATCACACCCGCACGTTGCGCACGCTGGTCGGGCGTTCGGGTTCGACCTCCATGTCGTCCTGCGTGGCGACGAGGACTTCCTCGACGCTCGTGAGACCTGCGAGGACCTTGCGCGCACCGTCGTCGCGAAGACTATCCATGCCGACCTCCAGCGCGGCGCGCTTGATGGTTTGTGCGTCGGCGCCTCTGAGCAGGAGCGGGCCGACGTTGTCGTCCATCATCAAGAGCTCGTAGATGCCGCGGCGACCGCTGAAGCCAGTCTGCGCGCACTTGTCACAGCCCTTCGGTCGGTAGATCGTGACGTGCGGACCGGGGTAGGCGTCGAGGACCTCGCTGTCGAGGTTCGCCGTGCGCGGGTAGTAGCGCGAGCTCGGGTTCGTTGCGCGCCGGCGCCGCGTAGCAGCGCGCTCGGGCGTGATGCCGAGCTCATCGAGGTCCGTGGGGCTCGCCTCGTACGCCTCTTTGCAATGCGGGCATAATACACGCACGAGGCGCTGGGCGAGGACGCCGATGACGGACGACCGCAGGAGGAACGGCTCGACCCCCATGTCGATCATACGCGTGAAGGCGCCGGCGGCGTCGTTCGTGTGGATCGTGGAGAGCACGAGGTGACCGGTGAGAGATGCGTTGATCGCGATCTCGACGGTCTCCTTGTCGCGGATCTCACCCACCATGACGACGTCGGGATCTTGGCGGAGGAACGCGCGCAGCGCGCTCGCGAACGTGAGCCCGATCTTCGGGTTGACGTGCACTTGGTGGATCTGCGGCAGCTCGTATTCGACCGGATCTTCCGCCGTGAGAATGTTGATATTTGGCTGGTTGATCCGGTTCAGGCACGCGTAGAGCGTCGTCGTTTTTCCGGAGCCCGTGGGACCGGTCACCAGAATGATGCCGTCGGGCCTGTGGATGAGGGCATCCATCAGCGCGTAGTCGCGCGGGCTGAAGCCGAGATCGGGCAGGTCGAGCATGACCGACGATTTGTTGAGCAGACGCATGACGATCCGCTCGTAGTGGCGACTCGTCGGGATGGTGCTCACGCGAATGTCGAAGCTCTTTCCGGCGATCTTCTTCGTGATGCGTCCGTCTTGCGGAAGGCGTTTCTCCGCGATGTTGAGCGCGCTCTCGATCTTGATGCGGCCGACGATGCTGTTCATGAACGCGCGCGGTGCACGGCGCGCGACGTAGAGCTCGCCGTCGATGCGGTAGCGAACGATGACTTCCTTCTCTTCCGGTTCGATGTGGATGTCGCTGGCGCGCTCCTTCATCGCTTGCAAAAAGAGAGAGTTGACCCAGCGGATGACCGGCGCCTCGTCGTCGGAGTCGAGGATGTCTCCACCAACGACCTCGTTTTCGTCGACGTGTCCCTCCTCACTTTCGAGCTCGCCGCCACCTGCCTCGCGCTCGTAGACGCGGTTGATGGCGTCGATGATCTTCTCCGACGGCGCAACGCTCACCTCGACGGGCTTGCCGAAAAGGACGCGCATCTCGTCGATCGCCGCGGTGTCGAACGGATCGCCCACGAGCACGTGGACCGCGCCGTCGTCTTCGTTCGTGATGAGCACGCGATGTGATTTCGCGAACGTGATCGGCAGGCGCGTGGCGAGCGCGGTCGAGATGCGATCGGGCTCGGGTCGCTCCACGTAAGGCAGCTCCGCTTCGGTGGCGAGTGCCTTGGCGATCCCCTCGTCGTCGAGCACGTTGCCGTCGACGAGCAAGTTGGCGAGATCGAGTCCCTTCTCTCGCTGCACCGCGTACAGCGCTTCGAGCCGCTCGGACGTTACGCCCGCGCGCCGCTGGAGAATTTCGCCGAGAAACCGTTGCTCCATGACAATGCTTACTTTTCGATCCTCTCGATGTTGCGAACGGCGGGATTGACGTTGACCGGAGGTGCTGCGCCGGCTGCGGGCGGCGCTCCGGCAGGAGCTCCTGCCGGGGCCGCGCCGGACGGCGTGCCGATCGTGCCTGACGAGCGAACTCCTTGCGGCATCTCGAGCGGCCTCTGCGGTTCGTGCGTTTTGCGCTCACGCGGTCTGGTGATCTCGTCGAGGCGCCTCTTCTCCTCGAGAGCGAAGTACGCTTGACGAATGTCTTCGACGAGACCGTTGGTGCGAGACCAATCCTTCGACGGCTTGAATTCCGACGTGTCGCTGAAGATGAAGTAGCGATCGAGGTACTCTTGTCGCTCTTGCATCTTGCGCTCGAAGATGGTGCGCAGATCCTGTTGGTTTCGGATGATGTACGGCGTCACGACGAGAATGAGATTGCGCTTTTCTTTGGTATCCGTGCGGTTGCGAAAGAGAGCACCGAGCACGGGGATGTCGCCGAGCACCGGGATCTTCGACTCCGCGCGCGACGTGACGTTGCGGATGAGACCGCCGATGACGACCGTCTGCTGATCGGCGACGACGAGTTTGGTGGTTGCCGTACGCTTGCTGATAGGGATGGCGCCGAGCGTTCCGCCGAGCGCCGCGCCTGCTTCGCTGATCTCTTCGGTCACCTCGAGGCGCACTTCGTTCGAGTCGTTGAGGTGCGGCTTGATCTTGATCTTCGTGCCAACGTCTTGGCGTGGCGCGCCGTACGAGCCGAAAGCGCCAAGACCGCCGAGAGCTCCGAGTGCCGACGCGCCGGCTGTTCCGGTCGCACCCGTCGTTGGGAATGCCGTCACCGCGTTCGTCTGGAGCGGGATGTTGTCACCCACGTTGATCTCGGCGTCCTCGTTGTCGAGCGCGAGGATGTGCGGTGTGCTGAGCAAATCGCTGTCGCCAGTCTGCGCGATGGCGTTGATGAGTGTGCCGAACGCCGGGATCGAGATGCCGGTGCCAAGTAAATTCTGCGAGCTGGAGAGGCCGGGTCCGCGGATCCCGAGCGCGAAACCCTGGAGTGTACTGGTATCGGCCGGCATTGGCAGAATCGTGTTCATGATCTGGTTGCCGCCGTAGACGAGCGTGTCTTTGGGATCGTTGACGGAGACTGCGTCTCCGCCATGGAAGCTCACGCCGAGTGTGTTGGACCGTTTGAGCTGCAGGTCCATGATGACGGCTTCGAGGAACACCTGGCGGCGCGCCTGATCGAGTTTGTCGATCACGGCGCGGAGCGAGGCGTAGTCGCGAAGCGATGACGTGACGACGATCGAGTTCGTCGCCTTGTCGGCCGAGACCTTCACGCCACCCTCGAAGATGCCCTGAGGAAGCGTACCGCCGCTCGTTGGTGTGCTGCCTCCTCCTCCCCCGCCTCGTCCACCGCCACCGCTGGGCGGCGCCGAGGTTGTCGTGCCCGCGCCGCCGACGATGTCGGTCAGCGTCTTGACGAGGTCGGTGGCATCCGCGTGCTGCAAAGCCAGCACGTGAATTTCTCCTTCACCCGACTGCGGAATGTCGATGCGTTTGATGAGTTCGAGAATGCGCAGGTACGCACGCTCGGTGGCCACGATGATGAGCGAGTTCGATCGATCGTCGGCGAGGACTTTCGCAACGTGGAGATCACCGACGGCTGGCGCCACGGCTGCAGTGCTGGGCGCGCCGGGCTTGCCGCCTACGGCGGGTGCGTTGGCTGCTTTCACATCGAAGAGATCGTTGATGCGCTTCTCCACCTCGCTCGCCGACGCGTAGTGAATGGGCTCGATGAAGATTTGATCGCCGGCCGAACCGACGTCGATTTCATCGAGGATCTGCGTCATCCGCCGGATGTTCGATCCGGTGTCGGTGATGATGAGCATGTTGCCCGGCCCGTAGACCGTGATGTCGCCTTCCTTCGCTTTGAACTTGCTGAGCACGCCCGCAGCGTCGTCGGCGCTGATGTGCCCGAGGCGATACAGGCGCGTGATGTAACGATCCTCGGCGGGCGCTCCTTGCGCGGTTCCATAGACGGGTGCACCACTGACCAGCGCGGCGCCCGTCTCCACGATCTTGAGAAATCGTCCATGAGGCACGACGGTGAGGCCGTTGGTCTCGAGGATCGAGAGAAAGGCTTGGTACGCCTCTGCAACGGTGACCTTCTGCGGTGAGTACACCGTTGCTTTGATGTTTTTCACCTTGCCGCCAAAGATGAATCGCTTGCCCGTGAGCTGCGAGATGACGCGAACGAGCTCGGACAGATCCGCGTCTTCGAGCGAGAACGCAACGCGATAGTTCGGGCTTCGCGGCTCGAATTCGAGGGCGCTCTCGAACTGCGAGAGGCCCGAGGTGTCGGCCTGGGCTTTGCCGCCCGGCGTCGTGGTGATCCCGGTCCCCTTGGCTGCTGCGCCGCCGGTCGTGCCCGCAGGCGGCGTGGCCGCATCGGGCGGGGGCGTTGCGGCAGGCGGAATGGGTGGCAGCGGCGCTGGGGCCGCAGCATCCGGCCCCGCGTCCGCATGCGGCAGCGCGCGAGGCAGGACGCGATCACGAAGCCGCGGTTGTGCGAGCGCCGCCGCCGAGAGCAGCAGAGGGGCCACCGCAAGAGAGAAAAAAGCAAGAGATCGCTTCATCGTCGTCCATCAAATGGAGAGGGGCTTCTTTGCTGGTGCATGCGACGTGGGTGCAGCGCTCCCGGACTCCGCGGCGGGCGTGAGGCGCGAGGTGACGAAGACGGCAACGGCGCTCAGCGTGCCGACGAATAGCACGCAAGCGGTGACTAGCAGAAGAACGGCGCGGAGCGTGCGCCGACCGAGTTCCCCATCGGAACCGCTTTCGCTTTGCCGCGATATCATCGTTGTGGACATATCCGTTTTGTTTTCGCTCATCGATCGCGGTCTCATTTGATGTTGTAATCGAGATTCATATTCTGGCCGTTGCGGTTGATTTGCACCGTTAGCTTGTCGGCCGTGCGCAATCGCGCATACGCTTCGAGTGCCTTCTCGGGACTTGCCATATCGAATCCGTTGATGGTCTGGAGTCGATCGCCGTTCAACATCCCGAGCGTGCCGAGCAGCGTATCCGGGCGCACGCCGAAGAGACGGATGCCGACGACTTTGCCGTTCTCTTGCTCCGGCACGATGCGCGCTTGGCGCATCAACTCCGACTGGTTCTCGAGGATCTTGTCGACGACGCCGCGATCGATGTTGAACTCCGTCGCGCTGATTTTCTGGATGCCTTTGGCAAGCGCGGGATCGAGCGGCGTAGCGCCTCCCCTTGGGGGCGGGGCTGCCTCGGGTGCAGGCGCAGCGGGCTTCGGCGGAGGATTTTCGGATTTGAAGAGCGGTGCCTGACAGCGAGAACCGCCGCCCTGCAACCACACGCGATCCCACCCGATGAATTCGACCTTCCTGCCGGAGACGTCGCCGCCTCGACGGCGCAAGATGCTCTTGTTGTTGTCGGCGCCGAACGCGGCGAATGACCAATCGGGATCGGCGGACGCTGCGATGATGAGCACCTTCACGCCGTCGCACGACGGCGCCGAAAACGGGTCCGTCGAATCGACTTCCTCCTCTGCGTTCTCGGTCGGCTCTGCCACCGATGGAGGGTGAAGCGGCCCCGTGACGTGATCGAACGGGTTTCGTGCGAGGATTGGTTCGGCGCTCTTGCTTTTGCCTGAGCCCGCCGCGGTGGGTGCGGTCTTCGAGACCGCGGGCGGCGTTGCAAGCGCCTTGTCGTCCGGCATCAGACCGACGCCGACGAGCTGCGTGACGGCCTGCGCATTCAGCAGTGCGGCCACCGCGATGAGCGGAAGCACGACGATCCAGAAGTTTTTCTTGAGGAGCTGATCGAAGGCCACGGGGATTCGCGCCTTGTCCTGCGAGCTGCATGCCACCAAGGCAGGGCGGAAATCCAGCGTCGTTTCCGTGGGAAAGACGGCGTTGCGTTCGCCACCTTGGCGGAACCGACTGCCTGCCAGCGCCTTCGCTGACAAAGTGACAATCCGCTTTCGATTTGCCGCGATCTCGTCGTTGGGGCCTGCGGTGCGTTCCTCAAAGCCAAAGCAGGCTATTCCGGTCCGCTCCTCGGCCCCGCCTCGACCTCGCGTCAACTTGAAAGCGGTCCAAGCCGTTTGCAGCGCGTTTGCGCTTGCCGGGTCATCCTTCCGTCTCGACGCCGTCGAGCTTTCGATAAATCGTGCGCGTCGAAATCCCGAGGAGCTGCGCTGCGAGCGATTTGTCGCCCTTCGTGTGCTTTAGCGTTTCTTTGATGACACGCAGCTCGATCTCTTCGAGCGGCGTGCCCACGGGGAACTCGAGTGCGCGCGGCGTCGCACCTTCGGCGCGCGTGATGATCTCGGGCAGATCGTGTTCGGTCAACGTGTCGCCGCGCGATAAGACGACCGCGCGCTCCATCACGTTTTCGAGCTCGCGCACGTTGCCGGGCCACGCGTAATCCATCATGCGTTCGAGGGCCGCGCGAGCGACGGCGAGGCGCGCTTTATTATTTTTCTTTGCGTAGAGACCGACGAAGTGATCGACCAGGAGAGGGATGTCTTCGCGGCGCGCGCGCAGCGGCGGCGCGGTCACCGCGATGACGTTGAGGCGGTAGTAAAAGTCTTCGCGAAAGCGGCCGGCTTGCACTTCGGCGAGCAAGTCGCGGTTGGTGGCCGCGACGATGCGAACGTCGGCCTTCACCGTGTTGCCGCCGAGCGGTTCGTATTCGCCTTCTTGCAAGACGCGAAGAAGCTTCACTTGCACTTGCGGTGACAGTTCGCCGATCTCGTCGAGAAACAGCGTGCCTCGCGTTGCCCTCGCAAATCTTCCCTCCTTCTTTGCGACCGCACCCGTGAACGCTCCGCGCTCGTGACCGAACAATTCGCTTTCGAGGATGGTTTCCGGGATCGCCGCGCAGTTGACGGCAACGAACGGTCCGTGCGCGCGCCCGCTGTGTTCATGAATGAAGCGTGCGATGAGCTCCTTGCCCGTGCCGCTCTCGCCCAAGACGAGCACGGTGGCCGTGCTCGGTGCCGCCTGTGACGCGACCTCGATGGCGTGCCGGAATGCAGGCGCGCTGCCGATGATTTCGCGCTTCGTCAGCATTTTGATTTCGTTTTTGAGCGAACGATTCTCTTCGAGCAAGCGCCCGCGCTCGGCAGCTTTGCGGATGCTCTTCACGATGGTCATGCGCTTCAGGGGCTTCTCGACGAAGTCGTAAGCGCCTTCGCGCATCGCGCTCACCGCGGCTTCCACCGAACCGTATGCGGTCATCAGCACGACTTCGACTTCCGGTTGCACCTGCTTGATGGCGCGCAATAGCTCGAGACCCGTGGTGCCCGGCATCATCAAGTCCGTCAGCACGACGTGCACGCGGTGGTTTCGAACCTGCTCGAGTGCGTGCTTTGCATCGTTTGCCGCGAGCACGCGCATATTCTCGCGAAGAAATATTTTCTGGAGCGACTCGACGTTCGACGGCTCGTCGTCGACCACGAGAACGGTGATCCCGTCATCCCCTTCAGGGCGCGGAGGCGGCAATCCTTCCATGTTTCACCCGCACGCCGGCACGCGGCCCATCAAGAGAGGACCGGGGGTTTCGGCGCAGGCGCCGTAACGGAACGCTGCTGCCACGCGATCCGCGAGCGCTTCACCCCGCGCGCGATCGCGGACGAAAAGGCGCGCGACGACTTGTCCCTTGTGCACTGCATCTCCGGGCTTCGCATCCATGGCAAGGCCAACTGCGTGATCCACGATTTGGTTGGCGCGCGTACGACCCGCACCCATCGCCACACTCGCAAGCCCGATCGCGCGCGCATTGACGCCGGTGACGAAACCACCCTGCGGCGCTTTGACCTCGACGACTTCTCTGGCCACTTCGAGGAGGGCAGGCTTGCTGACCACGCGCGCATCACCGCCTTGCGCTTCGATCATCTTCTCCATCACACGCGCCGCCGAGCCGTTCGCCATCACTTTGCGGAGCTTCGCCATTGCCTCGGTGAGATCTTTTGCCTTGTCGCCGAGTACGAGCATCTCCGCGCCGAGCATGAGCGTGCATTCTACAAGATCTGCCGGACCTCCACCATGCAGCACTTCGAGTGCTTCGCGGGTTTCGATGGCGTTGCCAACGGCAACACCGAGCGGCGCATCCATGCGCGTGAGCAACGCCACGACCTTCTTTCCGGCTCGCGTTCCAACGGCCACGAGCTTTTCAGCGAGCTCGCGGCCGCACATCTCGTTCTTCATGAATGCGCCATTTCCGACTTTCACATCGAGCACGAGGCCATCGATGCCTTCAGCGAGTTTCTTCGAAAGAATCGAAGCAACGATGAGCGGGATCGATTCGACGGTGGCCGTCACGTCGCGAAGCGCGTAGATGCGTCTGTCGGCGGGGGCGATCTCTTTTGTCTGCCCGATCATGCAAGTGCCTACGGTGCCGACCGTGCGCGCGAAGTCGTCCGCGGACAAGTCGGTGCGAAAGCCGGGGATGGCTTCGAGCTTGTCGAGCGTGCCACCGGTGTGTCCGAGGCCGCGGCCGCTGACCATGGGAACCGGCACGCCGCACGCGGCAACCAAGGGTGCCAGGCAAATCGAGACTTTGTCGCCAACCCCGCCGGTGGAATGCTTGTCAATCTTGATTCCGGGAATGCTGGTGAGATCGACCACGCTGCCGGAATGGAGCATGGCTTCTGTCAGTGCCACGGTCTCCGCGTCGTCGAGGCCGCGAAAGAAGACGGCCATGAGAAATGCCGTCATCTGGTAGTCGGGAAGCGTGCCGTCCGCGAAGGAAGCCATCAAATGGCGGATTTCAGCATCCGTGAGGGCTTCGCCATCACGCTTGGCCGCCAAGAGCTCCACGAGGGTCCGATTCATGAGAGCATGTTTACCAGCCTGCTGCGCAAATCGATGCGTCGGTTGGGCGCTGCGTTCCGTGCTCAAAGGCCTCAAAGCCTGTTCCGCGCGGTACTCGCGCTCCGCCCTAGCCTCGATTCGCTCGCAACGGCTGGTAAACACGCTTTGAGCTCTAACTGCGGAAACCCATGACCACGTCTTCGAGGCGATGGTCTTCACCGTGGTCCAGGAGACCTACGGCAAGGACGTTGAGTCGATTGGGTTGCGCGAGCATCTGGGCAAGCGACTTCAGCTCTTGGTGAGTCACGGCAGCATTTGCCGCAACGCGCGCCTCCGGTGTCTCGAATCGATCGAAGAGCAGACTGCATGCGTAGAAGCTCGCCAGATCTTCCGGCGAATCGAGCATTGCCCGAAGCTCCCATGCATTTCGCTTTCGAGCCTTTGCGAGCTCGCTCTCCGTGGGTCCGGACTGCGCAATATCGACGAGGATCTGCAAGATCTCGCGCGTGACGACAGAACTCCGTTCATGCCTGACGCCGGCGGCGAAGTCGAGCACGCCGTCATCTTCGTACCCGTCGAACGACGCGCCGACGTCGTAGCAGAGCCCCTTGTTGTCCACGATGCGATGGTAGAGGCGCGTGGACATCCCATCGTCGATGACGCGCATGAGCATATCCATGGCGGCGCGGGAATCCGACCGCTCGGACACGGCGCGGAAACACACGCGGAGCTCGGTTTGGCTCGAGACGTTCTCGACGATCTCGATGCGCGGCTTGTCCTGGGTGTGAACGGGTGCGTCCGCACCAAGGACATGGCCGCACGGCAGCTTGCCGAAATGCTTCTCCGCCAGAGTCATGGCCTCGTCCGGATCCACTGCACCTGCGAACGCGAGCACGCTGCTCGATGCCGTGTAATGCTGCGCATGGTGTGTGCTCAGCATGGCATGGTTGAAGGAGCGGACACGCTCTTCGTCGCCCGTGATGGTGAAGCCGAGTGGGTGGGTTGGGTAGATGAGCCGGCGTGAGAGGTTGTCGGCATCCACCTGGCGACCGTCATCGTCGAGATCTTCGAGGATCTCCTCGCATACGATTTCTTTTTCGATATCGATATCCGAAAACGTTGGATAAAGGAGAATCTCGCTGAAAAGCGCCGTTACCTCTGCGAGCGACTCGGGTGGCAGCGTGACGGAGAAGACGCCGAAATCGGTTTGCGTGGCGGCGTAAAGATAGCCGCCGAGGTTTTCGACGGCGAGGTTCACTTCGTGCGCATTCTTCAGCCGCGGAGTGCCGCGGTAGAGCATGTGCTCGAGGAAGTGCGACAGGCCGTTTGTTTTGCGCGTCTCGAAGCGCGAGCCCACCCGCACGTAAAGCGCAACGTGCGCGCGGTGAAGCCCTGACTGCGGAACGACAACGACGCGCAGACCATTCGAGAGGGTCGTCATGCGGAAGGGCTGCTCTCCGCATCGCTCATGAAGGATCTCGCTCACGTCCTTAGGGCCCCTCGTCCTCTTCTTGTGGCCCAGCGTCCGTCTTTGCGCCGAACATGTTGGCCTCGTCGACCTTTACCTCGCCTTTCGCAGCTTCGCGGAGGCGGCGAACATAGAACGCGAGGGCTTCGGCCTGCTTTGCGGCGAGCATGTCTGCCTTATACAGATCACGCTCTTTATCGAAATCGGCGCGCGTTGCCGGTGTCCGCTCTTTGAGCTTCACGACGACGAAGCCGTCGTCGCCGCGGATGGGATCGCTCACGTCCGAGGGCTTTGCGCGAAAAGCGAATTGGGTGACCGATTCTGCGGCTTCGCCCGACAAACCAGGAATTGGCGTGCCGCGACGGTTGAACGCGCTCGACGACAAGAATTGCGGTCGCTCCGGATCCGTGTCCGCGGATGGAGGTGCTTCGGGGGTTGCGGCTTGTCCTGCATCTGCGCCGGCTGCACCGGCATCGGCCGGGTTCGCCGTCGCAGCTTTGGGGGCAGGCGGTTTGAGGACACCGTATTGCGCGATCGCGGCTTTGACGGCGTCGTCGCCCGAGACACCACTCTTGATGTCATTGGCAATCTTTTGGGCGACTTGTTTGGAAAGTTCGAGCGAACGATTTTGCTTGTACGTCTTTGCGATATCGTCTTTCGACGCATCGTCGCGTTTGATGATGTGGTAGCCGAACTGCGTCTCGACGAGGTCTGCAACGAGCTCGCCGGGCTTGACCGAAGCAACGGCCTTCTGGAAAGGCGCGACGAAGTTCTCGACGGCCTCGCCGGGGTACTGGCCGCCGTTGTCCTTGCTGCCGGGATCCGCCGAAAACTCTTTGGCGAGTTTCGCGAAGTCTTCGCCCTTCTTCACGCGGTCGAGGATGTCCTCGGCTTTCTTCTTGGCCGCGGCCTTGTCTTCGTCTTTCGTGCCACCGAATGCAATGAGGATATGCCGAACCGGCACTTTCACTTGGGCAAGATTCACCTTGTCTTTTGCCCATGCGTCAATGTCCTTTGCGCTCTCGGCGATGGCGTACTTTTCGAGCCAGCTTCGGCGCACGACAACATAATTCACACTCGCATTCGTGCGTTCTTCGACATAACGATCGAACGCTTCGCTGTCCGCGACGCGCACGGGCACGCGCACGAGATCACGTACCTTCGCCGCAAGCAATTCACGGCTTTGCCACTCGCGAAACTCTTTTGGCGAGCGACCGGTGTATTGCTTCACGATGCGCTCGTACGTCTTCAGGTCGAACTGTTTGGTTTTTGGATCGGTGAAGGGCATCATGATGCGGCCGTCGTCGATTCCGAGGTTGCGTGAGAGCATCACGTTGTCGGATGGGACGCTCAGCCGAACGAGCCCGTGGAAAATGCTGTCCGTGATCTCGTCCTCGCTGACCGTGAGGCCGAGGCGCGCGGCGTCTTCGACGAGGAGCTCTCGTTCGATGAGACCTTCGAGCACGACGCGCGATGCAGTTGACTGTTTCATGCCGCCCGTCCCGCGCGCGAAGATGAGGCGGTAGGCTGCGCGATGGGCTTTCGGTTCGATGCACGAGCCCTTCACGCGCGCGACGCACGCCTCGTTGACGCTTCCGAGTTTCTTCCCCGCGCTCGGATTGAAACCGAGCACGAAAACGAGGACCATGCCGATGACGATGGCGCCGTAAACAATGGACGTGAGGCCCTTTTGCCGGAAAAAGTCGAGCATGTACGAGCCTGCCCATAACACGCTGCGCCCGCCTTTTCTATGCCAGCCGTCGCGAGCAAATCGATGCGTCGGTTGGGCGCTGCGCTCCGTGCTCAAAGGCCTTAAGCCTGTTCCGCCCGGTGCTCGCGCTCCGCCCTAGCCCGGATAATTCATGACGCGATTTCTGCAGACGGCCGAGACC
>Ga0123357_10000984_pt1 | contig 29054 bp, 28 predicted proteins | sample TergutEmb28metaG_FD_89873 | JGI IMG/M metagenome (GOLD analysis project Ga0123357, IMG submission 89873) | Embiratermes neotenicus P4 segment gut microbial communities from Petit-Saut dam, French Guiana - Emb289 P4 | ecosystem: Host-associated > Arthropoda: Insects > Digestive system > Gut ...
CGTTTTTTGACGCGATAAGCGAGGTTGAAAAAGAAGACGCCGAAGTTCCCAATCAGCTCCGCGACTCAAGCCGCGACGCCGAGGGATTCGGCCACGGCGAAGGTTATATTTACCCGCACGCTTACCGCGATCACTGGGCGGCTCAGCAATATCTGCCTACTGCACTGGCCGGCAGAATTTTTTATACGCCGTCAAACGTTGGTTTTGAAAAAAATATCCGTGATGAGGTTTTACGAAAACGTGAAATCCAGGCCGCCGTAATTCTGGAGGAGTCCAGGAACAATGATTCGGCCGCAGACAGCGAAATACTCAGCTGGTCCGCCGCAGCCAAAGGCCGGGAGGGCTGGTTCAAACGCATGGAATCAGGACGCAGCGCCCTGCTCCTGGCGGACAGGGACCTGATCCTGGATCAAAATAAAATAAACCGCCATGACCGCGTCCTTGTCGCGGCCGCCGGCGACGGCCTGCTACTGTGGGAATCGCTGCGCCGCTGCCCGGAAGGACTTGCCGCATGTCTTGCCGGCAGCGAAGAAGCATGCGATGCCTTGCGGCGTTTTACAGCGGTTCAGGATAATCTCTTTGATGACGAAGACAAACCCATGATCGCCGTATGTCCGGACGGCAGTCTTATAACGCCGGCACAGGCCGATCAATATTTTTCATGCTGTGTTTTTGATCACATCCTGGCCAGGGAACCGTGGAGAAGAATGGCCGGCAAAAAACCCGCCGAAACCTTTGCTGCCTTTGCCGCCTCCGCAAAAAAATTACTGGCGCCGGAAGGAAATATCGTACTGCTGCAGTCAATACCAAAACTGGGCGAACGGATATCGCGGGTTCTGCGCGCCGAGTGCAGCGCTGAATGCGGCGCTGAGTACGAAGCGGCGCCCGGCGCCCAGTCCGGCAGCAGTGTGCCTTTGACGCTGGCAGGCGAACTCGCAAGTGCCGAAGAAGAATTTTTCAATGCAGAATTTTTTAAAAATGAACACAATAATGGAAAAGCCGGAAGGTCAGAAGACAGTGCGGCGGCGATCAGATGGGACAGCGATACTCTGGAAAAATGTTTTATTGAACAAGGTTTTATTACTGAAACAAGCATTATCGATCGTCAGGAAGAGAGGCTTATCACCGGCAGGGATCTGGACAACTGGTTCAACGCAGGGCGTTCTGCATGGGGTTCCTTTATTTCCAATAAACTCGGTCCGCAGTCATTCAATGCGATCAAGACTCTGTTAAACGAAAGAATCACCGCAGGCCCCATTTTATGGAAATGGAAGGCTGTGCTGTTAAAGGCTAAACCGGCCGCGGACTGCTGAATCATATTTTTAACCAATTTTACCGATCGGTAATAATTCTATCTATTGGGAAAATATTTTAATGATTATTACCGATCGGTAAAATAATTATTGACTGTAGTACAATATACCATTAATATTACCGATAGGTAATATTAATGAGACTGATTAACGCTAAAAAATTCGGTCAGGTTATACGCGAGTACCGCATAAAACAAGGTGCTACCCAAATACAGCTTGCGGCAGCCGCAAATACCGGTTTAAGGTTCATAAGTGATCTCGAAAACGGGAAACCAACTGTACAACTGGAAAAAGCTCTGCATACGGCAAAAATACTTGGAATAAAACTGGAAATACCAGATTCCGGCGGGGAAAAACAATGAGCCGGGAATTAAATGTATATCTATGCGGCAATAAAATAGGCGTGTTAACCGAAAATGAATTGTCCCAGTTCTCATTCAGATATAACAATACGGCATTACAACCGCTGTCTGTTAATTTACCTGTAAGAACAGAAGAATATCCCCATTCATTAATCTATCCATTTTTTGAAAATCTGGCGCCCGAGGGAGAAATATTTGAGATATTGACAAGAGAACATATATCAGGCAGTAAAATATTTTCAATTCTGGACAGATTTGGAGGTGATTGCGCCGGAGCTGTTGCGTTTTACAAAACAACACCAGAAAATAACACCGATAACATACTGTACGAAATTACATCAGATAAAATTTTGCAGATAATTGAAAAATTGCCGGATGACCCCCTGCTTACAAGTATTAAAAATCCTCCTCGGTTATCGCTTGCAGGAGCTCAGTCTAAATTCGCGGTTTATAAATTAAACGGAAAATATTACCGTTCTGATGATAAACATCCAACAACACATATTATCAAAATTGCCAATAAAAGATTCCCGGAATTATTAAAAAATGAATTATTCTGCATGAAACTGGCACAGGCCATAAAAATGGACATACCGGATATCAAATTGCAGACATTTACAAACAGATCCGCGGCCGGGACAGTATCTTTTCTGGAAATAAAAAGATTCGACAGGGTTATTAAAGACAGAAGTGTTCAGCGCGTACACCAGGAAGATTTTTGCCAGGCGCTTGGAATCGTATCCGGCAAAAAATACCAGGCCGGCGGCGGAGCAAGCATAAGGGATTGTTTTAAAGTAATAGAAACCTATAGTAAAAATTTACTGACAGATATAACACGTTTTGCCGAATGGATTATTTTCAATTATTTAATCGGCAATACAGATGCCCACGCCAAAAATATTTCCCTGCTGCATGCAGCAGATGGAATAAAACTTGCCCCTTTTTATGACCTCCTGTCAACTGAAGTTTACCCTGCAAAAATCATGGACCGAAGTACAGCAATGCTCATTAACGGCAAGGGCAAATACGATTCATTGCGTCCCCGGGATTTTGCTGCATTATTTGAACAACTTGGACTCAACGCAACCAATATGATGAAGAACCTAAAAAAAAGGTTCTCTGATGTTATTGTGACGGCGGCAAATGTCAGGGAGGAGTTATTACAAACCGGAAAATTATCCGGGGGAAAAACCGAAACAAATGCCGGGACAGAGATCTACAGCGAAATAATATCGATAATTGCCAGACGATGGGAAATCCTTAACAGTTAATATTTACCTGTTGATATTGCGGAGATAAAGATATATAATCTCCGCAGATTTTGCGGAGATTAGGATTTATAATCTCCGCACAGGAAAACATGAAAAAGTATATTTATCAATACCCGGGTTACCCTGATTTTACCTGGGATAAAAAAAGAATATTAAATTTATTAACACAAACGGCCGCACTGCAGGGCAGAATTTTGGGTAAAATGCAGCAGTTTGGGTTTGGAACACAACAGGAAACAATGCTTAATGCCCTAACCGAAGAAATACTAAAGTCAAATGAAATAGAAGGTGAAATACTTAACTCCGAACAGGTTAGATCATCACTTGCGAAAAAATTAAAAATTGAACAAGCGATTGGAAAGGTTGCATCTGTCCGCATAGAAGGCATTGTTGACAGCATGTACGATGCTGTAAAAAATTTTAAAGAATCTGTTACAAAAACAAGGCTTTGCGGCTGGCAGGCCTCATTATTTCCGTCAGGGTACAGCGGTATGAATAAAATCAATACCGGCAAATACCGCAGCGGAGAAATGCAGATAGTTTCCAACAGATACGGAAATGATATTGTTTATTATCAGGCTCCCTCTCCCAAAGATATATCGCTGCAAATGAAAAATTTTTTAACCTGGTTTAATAAAGATAATAACGAAAATCCGCATCTTAAGGCCGCAATAGCACACCTTTGGTTTGTAATAATACATCCTTTTGATGACGGGAACGGCCGTCTGGCCAGAATTATCACAGAAATGCTGCTTGCCAGAGCTGAAAATACTTCTCTGCGTTTTTATTCAATGTCCGCCCAAATTCAGAAAGAGAAAAAAGATTATTACCGTGTTTTGGAATTTACAACAGCAGGTCAGAAAAATCTGGATATAACTGAATGGCTTGTTTGGTTTTTTTCCTGCCTTAACCGGAGTATGGAAGCCAGTGAAGAGATTGCAGGTAATGTATTAAAAAAAGCCATGTTTTGGCAAAAAAATGTAAAATCGATAACAAACACAACCCAGCAGGATATTATAAACCGGCTTTTTGACGGGTTTGAAGGAAATTTGACAACAGGTAAAACCGCAAAGATTTATAAGATTTCCCAGGATACCGCTGCCCGTTTATTAAAAGATCTTGTTGAAAAAGGTTTTATGGAAGTACATGGCAGCGGCCGGAGCACACATTATGTTCTGATCAATTCCTGGACTATTCCCGGCTGAACTTTTTCAAATAATCAAAACCGCGCTGTACAGCGTCCAGCGGTTCTTCGGAACCTTCAAACTCCAGGGACAATACACCGGTATAGCCGCATTTTTTTATGTATTCGATGCACTGCCCTACCGAAACTACACCGTGTCCCAAAATGGTTCCGCGCAGATGATTTCCCGCCCTGGTCGGGAACCAGGAATCATCGGGTCTGGGTTCGGCGCCGTTCTTGTACAAAAAATCCTTCGCGTGCACATGGAAGGCGTAAGGCATAACATTGGCCAGGGCATTTACGCTGATTTCGTCGGCGCACATAAAATTTCCTATATCAACAAGGAGGCCGTAATTGGGATGATTTACCGTAAGTACCAGCTCCTCCATGCGGGCGCTGTCCTGCAAAAAATAGCCGTGATTTTCGGTCATGGTTCTGATACCTATTGAAGCCGCGTATTCGGTTACTTCCCTGATTGCCGGCGCCATAATTTTAATCGCCTCGCGCCAGCTGCGCGCTTTGGTATTATCTTTGAGGCCCCAGCAGCTGTCATGCCGCATTATGGGCGAACCCATTATTTTGGCTGCGTCAACACGGGCCTTAAGTCTGGAGACTTCCTTCTTCATGTCGCCGTCAGAGCCGTAAAGGAAATCCGCGTGTGTTGCGTAATTGCAGACTCCGATACCGGCTTCTTTGCAGGCTTTGCCGAGTTCGCCGGCATAAGCATCCAGGCTTTTGCCTTCAGGAAGCGTAAAATCGGCAAACTCCACAAAATCGAATCCGGTTTTGCGCGCGCTTTTAATCGCGTCAAACAAGGTAAATGTACCGGCCTTTATCAAACGGTTGTAACAATAAGTACTGACTCCGATTTTCATAAATAACTCCTGTTTAACGCGGCTGCCCGGCCGCACATTATTTTATATTGACAATTAAATCCAAAAAATATATCATATTCAAGTCATTTAAAATGACCAAAAGAGACTCCGTCCCTTTGGAAATTCCAATAGAGATTCGGCGACGCGGCTGGAAGCGCCGATTGGAAAAGTAGCGGATCGGGGAACACTCTTTTTGATTTCAGTTAGAATTAAGTCGGGCGCCGGCTGATGCGGCGCCAATGTGGGTGGCACCGCGGGAGTTATCCCGTCCCTCAAAAACAGATATGAACATTGTTCATTCTGTTCTTGAGGGTTTTTTTTTGGATCGGAGGAAAGACAGTGGGAACGTTTACAGGGAACAGGTACAGAACAAAAACATGCGGGGAACTGCGGCTGACAGATGTCGGGCAGCAGGTCAGACTGGCGGGCTGGATTGATACGATCCGCGATCACGGCGGGGTTATTTTTATCGATCTAAGGGATCACTACGGAATTACCCAGGTGGTGCTTAACGACGATTCACTGCTTAATGGTCTGGGGCGCGAGTATGTAATATCCGTTGAAGGAAAACTGCGGCAGAGATCGCAGGATACAATAAATCCAAAACTGGAAACAGGTGAGGTGGAATTAAAAACCGAAACCCTTGTTGTCCTGGGCACATCCAGCCACCAGCTTCCGTTTGAAATCAACGAATCAAATACGGTCCGCGAGGATCTGCGCCTAAAATACCGGTATCTGGATTTACGCAATCCGCTAGTGCACAGCAACATAATCACACGTTCAAAAATTACGCATTTTTTGCGCAATAAAATGGAAGAACTCGGGTTTACCGAAATTCAGACTCCAATCCTTACATCGTCATCTCCGGAAGGCGCGCGCGATTACCTTGTTCCGAGCAGGCACTTCAAAGGGATGTTTTACGCGCTGCCCCAGGCTCCGCAGCAATTCAAACAGTTATTAATGGCGTCAGGCTTTGACAGGTATTTCCAGATTGCGCCATGCTTCAGGGACGAGGACGCACGCGCTGATCGATCGCCTGGGGAATTTTACCAGCTCGATTATGAAATGGCGTTCGCGACCCAGGATGATGTAATGGAAGTTGCCGAAAAAGTCCTATATGAAACCTTTGTTGAATTCAGCAATAAAAAAGTAAACAAGCCGCCGTTCAGGCGTATTCCGTATTCGGAGAGTATGAGCAAGTACGGAACCGACAAACCCGATCTGCGCAACCCGCTGATTATCAGCGACTTAACTGAATTTTTTAATGACATAAATTTTGCCCCGTTCAGAAATAAACCGGTGCGCGGCATTGTTGCCCCGGGCTGTACTTTGCAGTCAAAATCCTTTTTTGAAAAAATGCTGGAGTTCGCGACAGAGGAAATCGGGATGAAAGGTCTGGGTTATATTTCCGTTCTGGCCGGCATGGAACTCAAGGGACCGATCGTAAAATTTTTATCGCCGGAAAAACAACAGGAACTGATCCGGTTATTGAATTTAAAGGAAACTGACACCCTGTTTTTTATAAGCGATGTTCCCAGGCTTGCCGACAGAATGGCCGGCCAGATCCGCGCGGAACTGGGCAAACGCCTTGGCCTCATCGACGAAGACGCGTTCGAGTTCTGCTTTATAATTGATTTTCCAATGTATTCCATAGGAGAAGAAACCGGGGCGATCGAGTTTACACACAACCCCTTTTCCATGCCGCAGGGAGAAATGGAAGCGCTGCAGACTATGGATCCTCTGGAAATAAAAGCGTTTCAGTATGATTTTGTCTGCAACGGCGTAGAACTTTCTTCCGGAGCGGTGCGCAATCACAGGCCCGATATTATGCTTAAGGCATTCGAAATCGCCGGGTATAAAAAAGAAGATATCGAAGCCAGATTCTCCGCATTGTATAACGCGTTCCAGTACGGCGCGCCTCCCCACGCGGGCATGGCGCCCGGCCTGGATCGAATTGTGATGCTTTTGACCGGACACGAAAATATCCGCGAGGTAATAGCGTTCCCCATGAACGGCAACGCACAGGATCTGCTTATGGGAGCGCCGGGGCCTGTAACGGAGCAGCAGCTCCGCGAGATTCACATAAAGGTCAGGTAAAAAATGATTGACATAAAAATTTACGAAGCGATGGCAAAACTGGATCCGGATGAAACCGAAAGACAATGGCTCTCTGCGGAAGCAGAAAAATTAATCAACAGTTTTAACGCGCTGGAAAAAATTGATACCGCAGGAATCCAGCCGCTGGTCACGGTGTTAAATTTAAACAACATACTGCGCGATGATAAAGCGAAAAAAACCATATCGCGTGAAGATTTGCTTTCGAACGCGCCGGAGCAGTACGGCGGAAGTTTTCAGGTTCCAAGGACTTTGGAGTAGGGAGCGGCAAAATGGTTTATATAGATGACAGCATAATGCAGAAAGGCGTACCCGCGACAGCCGGTTCAAAAATACTGGAAAATTTTATCGCCCCGATTGACGCAACAGTTGTAACAAGGCTTAATCAGGAAACCAGGAGCTTTAAAATGGCGGAGTTTGGTTTGGGAGATCCCGGTGAACTGCCGGCTGCGCCGCTTTTATGCAATGACATATTCGGCCATGTGCGCAGCCGTGCCGCCAAACAGGGATTATGTTATATACACCCAACCTACGGGACAGTTTCCAGGTTCGGCCTTATTCCGCTGGCCTGTTCGATGGACCAAATCGGGATCGTATGCAGCACTCCAGCGGAAGGTTTTGCACTCCTTTCAAAAATAGCCGGACATGATGAAAAAGACGGCGCCATGTTTGCAGAAAAAAATTACACTTATAAAGCCGCTGCCGGCGAATTAAAATGGGCCGCCGTATTAAATCCCGATATTGAAAAAAAGTTTGTTGAACAAATCACTGTTTATTCAGATGTGTATAATGATGTTTTCAAAATTCTTGTCTACGCCGAATTATGCAATAATATCAGCCGTTACGACGGCATTAAGTTCGGTTACCGCGCCGCCAATTACAAGGGGCTGGAAGATCTGTATTTAAAAACCCGCACAGACGGTTTTGGAAGGGAAGCAAAACTGGCGGCGATTATGGGGTGTCTGGTACTGTCACAAAACTATTACGAAAAATATTATGACAAAGCAATGAAGATACGGCGTCTGATTAAAGAATCGCTGCGGTTTGACAAGTACGATATAATAGCGATGCCGGTTAACTGTCCGCTTGCCGAATTGGCCGGCCTCCCCTCCCTGACTTTTTCGCATAACGGAAAAAGTATTCAGCTTGCCGCGGAAGTAAAAAATGAAAACGCGTTATTTTCCGCATGGGAGAATCTAAAATGAACAGCGACAACAAAGACCTTGACCCTGAATATGAAATTGTAATAGGCCTGGAAGTACACGCGGAACTTGCGACAGAGTCAAAACTTTTTTGTTCATGCTCCGCCAAATTCGGAGCCGGACCGAACGAAAACGTTTGCCCCGCATGCGCTGGTATGCCGGGTTTCCCGGCCGTCACAAATAAAAAAGCAATAGAACTCGGCATAGCGGCCGGCCTTGTAACCAACAGCAAAATAACGCCGGTCATTACATTTGATAAAAAAAATTATTTTTATCCGGATCTGCCGGCAGGGTATCAGGTTACCCAGTGGTTCGCGCCGATATGCCGCAGCGGTTGGATCGAAATCGAGACTGCAAACGGCAAAAAGAAAATCACCCTCAAACAAATTCATATTGAAGAAGACGCGGGCAAACTTGTCCACGACGCCCGTACTGACACCACCCTTGTTGATTTTAACAGAACATCGGTGCCGCTGGCAGAAATTGTCAGCAACCCGGACTTCCGTTCCGCGGATGAAGTAATCGCCTACCTTGAAAAACTGCGATCCCTGTTAAGCTTTGCCGGCGTATCAGGCTGTAAAATGCAGGAAGGCTCAATGCGCTGTGATGTAAACATATCTGTCCGCAAACCCGGTACGCAGCAGCTTGGCACCCGCACCGAAATCAAGAACATGGCCTCGCTTAAGGCAATTACCGCGGCGATCGCATACGAATCGCAGCGCCACATAGACGCTCTCGAAACCGGATTTGAAGTTCTGATACAACAGACGCGCGGCTGGGACGAAAACTCAGGCGTTACTTTCCCGATGCGCGAAAAAGAAAACGCCACCGATTACCGTTACTTCCCAAACCCCGAGTTAATGCCGATTCAGATTAGTGACGACTGGATTAATAAAGTCCGCGCGGGCCTGCCCGAGACAGCGCAGGACAAATATAAACGCATGACAGAAAAATTGGGACTGCCGGCAAGCGACTGCAAAGTCATTACCGCAAGCTTAAGGCTAAGCCAAATATTTGACGGGACGACGGCATGTTACAATAATCCAAAAGAAGCGCTTGGCTGGATAATTATGGAACTGCTGAGCATCGCAAAAAGCAATAACATTGACGAAGATAATATTGAAATTGACTGTCAAAAATTCGCAAAAATAATGGAACTCGTAAATGCAGGCGCCATCAACCGCAGCATCGGCAAAAAAATCCTGATCAAAGTTATGGAAGAAGGAATTGATCCGGTAAAATATATCGAAGAAAATAAACTGAGCATGGTCAGCGACTCGGCTCTTATCGATGAAACCATTAAGGCCCTGCTGCAGGAAGATAAAAAATCCATCAGCGATTACAGGAACGGCAACAAAAAAGTCTTTGGGTATTTTATCGGCAAAGCAATGAAGAGTCTTGGCGGCAAAGCCGATCCAAAAATTGTTAACGCCAGGCTTGAATACTGGTTATCGCAGGAGTAAAAAATATCAGGCTATTTTTTTTAATGGAATTATTTTATTCAATTCGGCACTTATTTTTTGTTTTAAAATAGTGGTTTCTATATGATCCTGCAATCGTAAGAAGTAGCCATCCGAAAGGTTAAAAAAACGCGTTAAGCGTAAATCGGTATCTGTAGTTATACTTCTGCGTCCATTGATTATATCGGCAATACGGCTGGGAGCTACACCGATTGCTTTAGCAAGAGCATTTTGTGATAATTGATTAGGCTCAAGAAAATCATCAAAGAGTATTTTGCCAATATGATCCAGTTTGATGAATTGTTTGTCCATATAACAAAGTATATATAAAAATATTAAAATTGTCCAGACTTATATTGTTATTAATGATAATCCGCAATTTCCGTTTCATTAGCAATTCCATCTGTCCATTTAAAACAAATACGATATTTATCATTAATTCTTATCGAATATTGTCCTATACGATCGCCCTTTAGTTGCTCCAGATGGTTGGAAGGGGGTGATCTTAAATCATCAAGAGTAAGTGAAGCATGAATGGCAGCCAGTTTATTATAAGCGCGGGTTTGAATATCTATAGGAAATTTTTTGGATATATAACCCCGGAAAATTTTTTCAGTTTCCTTGCATTTGAATGATTTAATCACTCCTTATTATATCTATTTATTGATTTTTGTTTTAGTTCCAATTAAAATTAAAAAACCGGAGGCAAAATGAAAACTTTTACACTTGATATCTGGGAAGCTCTTAATTACAAAGGTGAAATGGCAGACGGATTCAGGCCAACCCTGGACGCCTATATATTAAAAGGTGAAGCCGCGCGGCCTGCTGTTCTGGTCTTGCCCGGCTCCGGTTACACCAGATGTTCACCGCGCGAAGCGGAAGCGCTTGCAGTACGGTTTAACGCACAAGGTTACCACAGCTTTGTTTTATGGTACAGCTGCGCGCCCAGGCATCACCCGGTTCCAATTCTTGACTGCTGCAGAGCTTTTACCTTATTACGCGAACACGCAGCGGAATGGCAGCTTAATCCCGGGAAACTTGCGATGCTTGGTTTTTCTGCCGGCGGACACCTGGCATTATCGGAGACCTTGTTTTACGAAAATGACTTTGCAAGCGCTCCCGGTATCAATCCCGCTTTTTGCCGCGCCGACGCGCTAATGCTGGGCTATCCTGTAATAAGTTCAGGTCCCTTCGGCCACATGGGTTCATTTAATGCGCTATTGGGTGGAAAGCCTGATCAAAAACTGCTGGCGCTATTGTCCCTGGAAAACCAGATACACAGCGGCCTGCCCCCCGTTTTTTTATGGCACACCTACACTGACCAGGCGGTCCCTGTCGAAAACAGCCTGCTGCTCGCCTCCAGCCTAAGACAGGCCGGCATACCGCTTGAGATGCACATCTTCCCGGAAGGGAGGCACGGCCTCTCGCTTGCGATACCGGAGACCATGGCCGGCGTCCCGGAAAACGTAAACCTCCACGCGGCCCAGTGGTTTGGCCTTTGCCTTAACTGGCTTAAACTGCAGTTTGGGGAATAGGATTTTTTAAGAAATTTTACCACGAATCGTACCGAAGGTACGTTCACGAACACTCGCTAATGTGGAAGAGGAATATCATATTGAAGAGTTCTCGCTGAGCTCTCGGAGTTGCACAGAGGGGCACGGAGGATGAGTATAATCGAGAAAATTTATATAGGAAAATAAAAATAGCGTGAATGCGTTTAAAATGCAAAATATCGTCAAATAACGATATTTTTTTGGAAAAAAAATTCGTTATTTGACGAAGAAATTGATAAATAAGGGAAAAATATTAATATTTACTTAAAATTTCGCTTGTTGATTGGTCTACCAGGGTTTTAATTTTGGTTTAAATTTGATGGGTAATCATATCTCTGACCTCTTTATAACTGTATATTTGGCTTGCGTTTTCAAGACCATTTGTGGTGATAACAAAAAGGACTTTACCCGGCCGTAGGGCTTCCGGTGTTTCATTAAGCCGTTTCCCAACATCAATAATGGATTTTCCAATGGCATCCAGCAGGGCAGCAGAACCGCGGGTAAAATACTCGTTTCCGGTGATATATACATTGCGGGCATCAATGCCATAATGAAGGATTTCGTATTTATCATCGAACAGTACTGTAGTAAGGGTTGTCCGCCCAATTTCAGCCTGCTTTTTGACAAATCCGTTGAAACCTCCGAACATGTCTTTCTCAAGACCGCTCATGGAGCCGCTTCGGTCAAGTATAAATACAATTTCTGTTAAGTTTTGATCCATGATAAATCTTCTGATAGTGTTGTTTGTTTCTATCAAGTTAAGGTTACATTTTTTAGAGTCTGACAGGTCGCCAAAATGGTGACACCGAAGCAGGTTGATTTTTTAAAAGGAAGTGAAATTGAAGCGATACATTGATCTTCAATAGGATCTCCAGATGCTCCAGGAACGCAAAGTTGACTGTCACCAAATTTTATCCCCACTCCGCCGTGAGAGGTATTTTGGGGATAAATTATACATCGGATTACGATATGAAAGCTCTTGGAAGGAGGATATGGGACGAAACCTTTTAAAATGGCCTGGTGAAAGCCATATGGCCGGATTATCTCCTTTAAAAAAATTTTGAAATATGATATATTGAAAACAGGGGATAAACCAATGCCAGAAACAGAATTGTTGATAGAAAAAGCCAAAAAACTGCCGAGTGAATTATATCAGGAAGCTGTCCATTATATTGATTATCTGTCTCAAAAAGCACATGCGGCATATGTTGCCGAAAAACTTGCAGAGGTTGAACATGATATGGCAAAACCCGGTGCAAAATGGCTTACCGAAGATGAATTTTGGGATGAAGACGATTGAAATTTAATGTTCGCTTTTCACCCCATGCAAAAAATGATAAAATTGAGATAAAAAATTATTTATCCAAATTTTATCCGGCGACTCCAATACGTTTTACCGCATTATTAAAAAAACATATTTCAAATTTGAAGGAAAATCCTTTCATTTATCCAGTGTACCCCGAAAATTCAGATTACCACCGTATGGTTGTTGATAATTACATTGTATTATATAGGATCTCTGAGGAAATTAAAAAAAATAGAAATTTCCCGTATTCTAAGAGCTACATGGGATTTGCCAAAATATATATAGGACTTCCAAAAAAATCCAATATAATCAGTGTCTTTATGGCATACATTTCAAAAGGAAACACATGAGTGACAGTCACCAAATTTTCGTCTACTTTAATAGGCTCTGTATCATGTGCAGTTCCATTCAATTCCAAAAAAAATATTATTAGCACACCCTGTACTGTGCAATTAATTTTTCATCTATATCAAGACCCAGACCTTTGTCCTTTGGCGGGTAGATATAACCATCCTTAATATCGAACGCATGAGCAGACAGGTTTTCCCGGAATATATTGGGGGTTCGGTCGAGTTCCATGTAGACATCACACGGATTAAGAGAATCAGGATAATTTGGCAGCGCGAATGCGCAGTGCATGCCGCAGCGTACAGCAACGGCGCTGCCCCAAATATGCGGCAAGCACTGTATATTGTAGATTGTGGCCAGATTGGCGATTTTCATAAATTCGGAAAAACCGCCGGTAACAGCGCAATCCGGCTGAACAATGTCGACCGCGCGGCTGCCAAGAAGCCGGTTAAAACCATAACGGGTGAACTCTGCTTCTCCGCCGGCAATGGGAATACAGGTATTGCTTTTTACTTCTTTGTAACCGTCAATATCTTCCGGCGGAACAGGCTCCTCAAGCCAGGAGATCTCATATTCTTCAAGACGTCTGGCAAGCTTTGAGGCGGTACATGCGTTATATGCGTGGTTGGCGTCTGCCATTAGTTTTATTTTGGCGCCGATCGCTTCGCGCACGGCTTTTACCGCAGCAACATCATCGTCAATTCCAAAACCAATTTTCATCTTGATCGCCCTAAAACCCGCTTCTGCGTAAGATACCGCTTCGGACACCAGTTCTTTTATTCCAAACGGCGGCTCTCCCCTATAAAGCCCGGTGGCATACGGAATTATCCTTTCCCTGCGCGCCCCTCCCGCCAGGTCGTATACCGGCAAGCCTGTATATTGTCCCTTTAAATCCCACATGGCAATATCAATAGCGCTTATTGCCTCGACCGGACTGCCTTTCTGTCCGTTGTCGCGCATCATGTTGTAAAGTTTTTCCCATACTTTTTCGGTATGAAATACATTCTCGCCGATTACTGCCGGTGCATATACATTGTCGATAATTGATTTGTTGACATAAGCATTGCCGAATGATTCTCCCCATCCAACGAGACCGTCATCGGTTGTAATCTTGAGCAGCATTATTGTCCGGGTATCGTACCATGCCTGTGAATAGGAAAAACGCCACCCGCCGAGTTTTTGAGATACAATAATGGTTTCCAGTTTATCGATGATCATAAAAGCCTCTTCTTATTTGTTTATTTTTATGAGATTCTATATTGAGATCTGTCTTAGATGCAATAAGACCTATCATTGAATTTATCAATGAAAAATTTTTAAAGTTGCTGGTTTAATATGTCTTTAAAGAAAAAATATACAGCTCCGGCAGTGGAAAGAGTTCTTGACATTCTGGAGTTAATGGCTGGAAACAGCAAGCATTATACGGTTACCGAGCTGGCATCGACATTGAATATTTCTACCAATTCGGTATTCCGAATACTAAAAGAACTGCAGACAAAAAATTATCTGGAAAAAAATGATTTAGACAGTTCGTATGAGCTGACTCCCAAACTTTATTTTCTGGGAAGCCGGCTCCGGAGCCGGATATCTATCCAGCGTTTGGCAGAACGGTTTTTGGATCGGGTTAATCTCAAAACAAAAGAAACTGTACTGCTGACGATTTTTGGCGAAAATTATTCGACACTGATTGTGGATCAGGTTGAAAGTCCTCTTCCAATTAAATTTTTATCCACTGTCGGGTGTTCATACGATTCTTATTCGTCAGCCATGGGTAAACTCATGCTGGCTTACCTGCCAATGGAAGAACAGGAATGGTATATTAAGAATACTAAATTCCAGCAGCTAACCCCAAACACAATTACGAATAAGAAACGTTTCCGCAAAGAACTGGAAATTATTCGTGAGAGGGGATTTGCCTTTGATAATGAAGAATCCCTCATAGGCTTGAGCTGTATAGCGGCTCCTGTTTTTTCGGCCGGAGGCAAATTGGAAGGTTCCATAGGAATTTCCGGGATCACATTTCGTATGATGACAACCAAAGTTACCAATTATACCGCTTTACTAATGGAAGAATGCAAAAAGCTTTCTGCCACTTTGGGATATGAAGATTTACCCCAGTAAAGAAATCCGCTATCTTTTTACTCTGCCGCTGGAATCTCCCTTCATTAACGCAAGCACTTCCTCTTTGGTACTGTAATTGAAGTCGCCGTAAACAGAATGACAGAGGCAGGAAGCCGCGACAGAAAAAGCCAGGACATCTTCTTCTGACTTTCTCATTTTTTCATCAAGAAAACCGTATATAAGTCCGGCGGTAAAAGAATCACCGCCGCCTATGCGATCAACGATGTTCCGGATTTCATAGGGACTGTATTGATCCCGAATATTCGGAGCGAAATAACATTTGTCAGTAACGGCGTCATAAAGCATCGCGCCCCAATTGTTATGACTGGCAGAAATACTTTCGCGCAGCGTTGTGGCGACTTTTTTTATGTTGGGATATTTCTTTACTATTTCCCTGGCAACAAACGGATACCTTTCAATGTCAAGTTTACCAAGATTGACATCGGTATCACCGGCTTTGATTCCCAATACATCTTCGGCATCTTCCTCATTGCCGATTAGAATATCGACAAATGGAAGTATCGTATTCATCACCTTCCCGGCAAGTTCTTTGGCTGTAATACCGGGTTCCCAATCCCAGAGTTTCTTGCGGAAGTTTAAATCGCAGGAAATGGTTAATCCCATCCTGCGGGCAGTCTCTGCTGCTTCCAGAGCGGCGGCCGCCGCCTGCCTGGAAAGCGCCGGTGTTATACCGGTAACATGAAACCATTTTGATCCTTTAAAAATCTTTTCCCAGTCATAAATCGAAGGATCCGCTGCGGCTATTGATGCTCCTGCCCTGTCATAAATTACCGTACTGGGCCGCTGGTTCGCTCCGGCTTCGACATAGTAGATGCCAATTCTTCCCTGATCAACCCTTAGTATATCGGTTGTGTCTATTCCGACATTGCGGAGAATACCGACACAGGCATCCGCTACACTATGTTTGGGCAAAACTGTAACAAATTTGGCCGGACAGCCAAACATGCTTAACGATGCCGCGACATTGGCCTCGGCCCCGGCAAAAGTTACATCTACCTGTCCGGGCAGTGATTGCCGGAATTTTAAAAAATTCAATGAAGCAATGCGAAGCATTATTTCTCCGAACGTTACAACAGCTGCGTTTTCCAATTTATTTATTCCTCCTGATACTGTCCCACAAATCCTTTGCGGCTTTTGCCGCTTTGGTTATTTCACCCCAGGCGCCGGACTTGATACATTCTCTGTTGGCGATCCAGCTGCCCCCAATAGCCAGTATTTGACTGGTCTTTGCGTAGTCAGCAAGGTTGTTCTGCGAAACTCCGCCAAGGGGGATATACCTAACTCCCAGATGTTTGTACGGAGCATCCATGCTCTTAAGAAAAGAAAGCCCTCCCATTCCTTCGGCGGGGAAATACTTTACAACCCTGCAGCCCAGAGACAGGGCCTGTTCCAGTTCGCTTGGGGTGGCTATTCCCGGAGCAAAAGGTAATTCACTGGAAATGGCTTCCTGAACAATAACGGGATTAATCCCCGGAGAAACTCCAAAGCTTACTCCGCGATATCTCTTTACCCGTGACGCCTGACCGCCTTCGATTATGGTTCCGATACCAATCATCATCCCCGGAATTTTTTCCGCTATTAATGGTATGGAAGGTTCAGCTGCCGGTGTACGAAGTGCAAGCTCAATTACGTTTACACCTCCCTCAAGAAGAGCCTGCGCAACCGGAACCGCGTCAGCTACTCTTTCAATCTCAAGAACCGCTATAATACCTCTGCTTTCAAGCTGGTTAATTATTTCCTGCGGCATCGCAATATTTTGAATCATTTTTGCCTCCTGACTCAGATCGTTTCAGCATGATTTTATGATTTTTAATTATACCAAAGTTTAATAATATTTTCCATAAAAAAATTATTTTAAAAATTTGTTGACAAGTATAAAAAGCCATGTTACGTTATATGTATAAAATAGCATTTTACTAATAAATTTGATGATTTACGAATAAATTGATAAGGAGCCATACTATGTATTTGAACTATATCAACGGTGAGCTGCTTGAAGGTGAGGGAAAAGAAATAGATGTTTATAATCCTGAGACAGGCAGGATTATCACAAAAATTAAATCTACCAGCGTAAGTCAGGCAATTACAGCGCTGGAAGCGGCAAAAAAAGCTTTTGTTATGTGGTCAGGATATAGTCTTGGTGAAAGGTGGTCGTATATTTCACGTTTCCTTGAATTATTAAGGGCAGAAAAAGAAAATATTGTAAAAATTCTGATTGAAGAAACGGGAAAACCGTTATCCAACGCCGATTATGACTTTGAAATGCTGCCATCCTGCCTTTCTTTTTTTATGGAAGAGGCCAAAAGGATGAAAGGTGAAATAATTCCCGATGAAACAAACAGTCATCTGAACATGATTGTGAAACAGCCGCTGGGGGTTGTTGTAGGTTTTCTCGCCTGGAATTTTCCATTGCTCAATCTTGGGTATAAACTGGGGCCGGTTCTCGCATCCGGCTGTACCTGCGTCATTAAGCCGTCATCAAATACGCCGCTCGCCAGTCTTTATGTTGGAAGCCTCGCCCGCAAAGCAGGCATTCCCGGCGGTGTGATCAATATAATTGCCGCGAATGATAACGGGGTAAAAGCGGCGTTATGTGAAAGCACGATTCCCAAAATGTTAACGTTGATCGGATCTTCCTCAACGGGCAGAGAAATAATTAAATCTTCGGCAACTTCTATCAAACATTTTTCATTGGAACTGGGCGGCAACGCGCCGGCAATAGTTATGCCCTCTGCTGACATCGAAAAAGCGGCTGCCCATGTATGTGATAATAAATTCGGCAACTGCGGGCAGGTATGTGTAGCCGCCAACCGGATTTTTGTCCATAAATCCGTAAAGGACCGGTTTATCGGGCATGTATTGGCAAATGTTAAAAAAGTTCGGCTTGGGTCCGGCAATACAGACCCCAAGGCGGACATGGGGCCGATGATTTCCAAAAAGGCCTGCGACGCCATGGCGGAACTGGTAAAGGACGCCGTAAACAAAGGCGCCAAAGTCCTTTGCGGCGGGAAAAAAGCAGAAAGGGATGGTTTTTTCTTTGAACCTACAGTACTCGACAATGTGCACAATGGAATGCGTGTATACGATGAAGAAATATTCGGGCCGATAATGCCAATTATAGAATTCGGCGACGGAGATGATATTGCGGTTTTGGGCAATGACACGGAGTACGGGCTCGCCTCATATTTATTTACAAAAGATCTTCAGGAAGCCATTGGTATTTCCCGGAGACTGGATTTTGGCAGCATCTGTGTAAACGAACCTTTCTACGCATTTAACCTGCCGCACGGCGGGTTAAAAGAAAGCGGCATGGGCAAAGATTGTTCTCATTACAGCATGGAAGAATATTATGCGGTTAAAAGGATATCAATCAAAAATTAACAGGAAATGATTAAATGAATTTATCCAAAAGAGATCGTCTCAAAAAGATCTGGCTCTACGATAAATGGCTCTACATACTGCTGCTGCCCGGACTCTTGTACTATGTTTTATTTAAGCTACTTCCGATATGGGGTCTGGCTATAGCTTTTCAGAATTACCAGCCTTTTTTGGGATTATGGAAGAGTAAATGGGTAGGATTTGCGAATTTTCAAAGCTTGTTTGCAGATCCAATATTTTTTAGATTGCTTAGAAACACACTGGTTTTTGCGGTCATTAATATCGTATTTTTCTTTCCTCTGCCCATCATTCTGGCGCTGTTGCTGAATGAATTAAAAAATCAGGTATATAAAAAAACGGTTCAAACAATTATATACATACCGCACTTTTTTTCCTGGATTATTGTCGCCGGTATCACCTATGTTTTATTTACCACAGAGGGCGGAGCTGTAAACAATGTTATTTTTTCACTCTCCGGATCTAAAGTAAATTTTTTGTCGGACGTACATCTGCTGCGGCCGTTGATATTGGGACAGACAATCTGGAAAGAAGGCGGCTGGGGTACGATTATCTTCCTTGCTGCCCTTACCGGCATTGATCCCAATTTATACGAAGCAGCTTCAATAGACGGCGCAAACCGGTTTCACAAACTCTGGAATATTTCCCTGCCGGCCATTGCCCCTACAATCGCGATTCTTCTGATACTCAGGATGGGTTCGTTTCTTGATGTAGGTTTTGAGCAGCTCTTCGTAATGATAAACGCCGGCAACAGGGACGTGGGCGAGGTCTTTGATACGTACGTGTATAACGTTGGCATAACCCAGGGCAGGTTTAGCTTTACAACAGCTGTAGGTATGTTTAAATCAGTTGTCGCCTGCATCATGGTGGTCAGCGCTAACTGGTGGGCCAAAAAAGCTGGACAAAGCGGCATTCTGTAGGAGACAGGCATGGTTGAAGACAGATCACTGGCAAGTAAATTAATTGATATTGTTATTGTTATATTCTTATTAATTTTTGCGCTTACTACACTGCTGCCATTCATTAATATCATTGCCACTACATTTGCTCACCCCGACGAAATAATCAAGGGCGGCTTTCTGCTTATTCCGCGTAAATTATCAGCCGCGGCGATCAAATATATCACGACGTCGGCTACATTTATGGGAGCAATAAGAAATTCAGTTGTTATTACCTTAATGGGTACAGTAATCAATATGTTTTTTTCGGTTACTATGGCTTACGCTCTGGCCCAAAAAAGATTAAAGTTCCGCAACGTAATAATGAGCTTCATCGTATTTACAATGGTGTTCCAGGTAGGCATGATACCTAATTTTTTGAATGTCCGTCTGCTGCATCTGCAGAACACGTATTGGGCACTCACACTTCCGGTTGCCATTAACGCATTTAATCTTATTTTAATCAAAAATTTTTTCCAGGAAATATCGGCCGAGTTGATCGAATCGGCGAGAATGGACGGCTGCAATGACCTGATAGTTCTGTTTCGGATTGTATTGCCGTTATCTACGCCCATTCTGGCTACCATTACACTTTTTTACGCTGTAGGACACTGGAATTCGTTCATGACCGCCATTTTATATTTGAGTGACGCAAGAAAATGGCCGATGCAGGTTCTGCTCAGAAATATAGTAATGCTGTCCATGATGGATATGGGAAATACGGAAATAGGAGGTTCATTTTTCCTCTTAATGCCTGAATCATTGCGGGCTGCCGCGATATTCGTATCAACACTTCCCATACTTGTTCTGTATCCGTTTTTACAAAAATACTTCGTCAAGGGAGTCATGCTGGGCGCAGTAAAGGGGTAACTTACATAAATCGGTAAAATGAGCCAATTCCAAAACTTGATTAGTTTTAAAATGGGTTCCTGGAAAACCAAATTTAAATTTGTTTTCCATAATAAAAATTTTTCACTTTATCACAGGAGGAAAAGATGAAAAAGAAACTGCATATTATTTTGTCATTGATGATGGTGCTCGGCTTAATTAGTGCGGCGCAGCTCTTCGCCGGCGGAAGTTCACAGGCGGCACAGGCGGTTGCAGACGGACCTACTCCGATCAGCATTTTAACTCCATACTGGTCGGCTGAAATTCCTGAGGATACCAGCATCTTCCAGAAACTTGAACAAATGACAAATACGAAGTTAAACGTAGAGTGGGTTCCATCGACCGCTTATCCGGAAAAAGCCGCGTTGGTGATCGCCTCCCAGGATTTGCCTGAAGTATTGGCAAGTTATAACAGTATCTGGAAATCGCAGTTTATAGTGGAAGCAGTAAGGGCAGGTATGTTTTGGGAAATCGGTCCCATGCTAAATAATTACCCAAATTTTATGCAGCAAATTGATCCTATTATTTGGGATTACAGCAAGTATGACGGTAAGGTATATGGTATTCCAAGACAAATATTAAAAAGGGACGGGAATTTAATCATGAGACTGGATTGGCTTGATAATCTGGGTCTCAAAATGCCTCAAACTACCGATGAACTGTACAATGTATTAAAGGCTTTTACCACAGGAGATCCCACAAAAACCGGCAGAACCGACACGTTCGGAATGGCCATGAATGGTTTGACCTGTTTAAATATTATACTCATGTCTTACGGAATGACCCCGTCCTGGTATGAAGACAAAGACATGCAGATTTTACCGCCTTTTTATCAGGACAATTATATGGATGCTCTTAAATTTGCAAAACGGATTTATGACGACGGATTTGTAAATAAAGATTTTATGGCTACCAATGCCGGCAATGTTCTGCAGTCTTTTTTCCAGGGCAAAGCTGGCATGGTCCAGGGTTGGGTAGGCCAGATATCCGATGGAGCTTACGACGCTGTATACACAAATTCTCCCCAGGCGAGAATCGGGACTCTGGCAGCGTTTAAAGGACCTGATGGAGTTTTATCCACTTTTGCCAATCCGGGCTTTAACTGCCAATACATGATACCAAAACCATCTGTTAAATCCCAGGACAAGGTCGCAAAAATACTTGAATTTTTTAACAGGACTATGGATCAGGATGTATTTGATCTCTTCGTAAAAGGAATTGAAGGCATTCACTATAAAATGGACGGCGACCAGACTGTCATAATCGATCAGCCCAGGTTAACGAAAGATCTTGCCCCCATGCTGTCCCTTTATGTCAGGTGTCAAATACTTGAGTCATTAAAGATCAGTTCAAAGGAAGGAAGACGGGCCGGGTACGATTTCCAATTTCAGGACTTAAGGGATTACCAGCAGATGGACGCATTTTTTATAACTGCTATTCCGACTGCCCAGCTGAACCAAATTATGAATGACGCAAATACAAAATTTGTGACAGGAGATATCAACGAAGCTCAGTGGAGAGACGCTCTCGATAGCTGGAAAAAAACCGGCGGAACAGCGCTCATTGCGGATTATACCGATCAGAATAAAAAATTAAGGCATTAGGGTTTGAACAGGAAATTTATTTCCTGAAATTTTTTGTGCGGTGTATGCTGTTGTATATATGCAGCCGTACGTAAGGAGAACAAAAGAATGAAAAAGAAACTCTGTATTTTTATGTCATTGCTAATGGCAATCAGCATTTGCGGAGCAGTCCGGCTTTATGCCGGAGGAACTTCTCAGTCTGCCCCCGCAGCGGCGTCAGGGCCTACCGAAATTAAAATATTGGCGCCGTATTGGTCGGCTGAAATTCCTGAGAACACAATTATACTGCAGAAACTTCAGGATTTGACCAATACAAAACTGAGCTTTGACTGGATACCGCCAACCAGCCTTAGTGAAAAAGCGGCGCTGGTCATTGCTTCACAGGAATTACCCGATGTAATGGAAGCTCAAAACAGTTACTGGAAAACACAGTTCCTGGTGGATGCGATCAGATCGGGCATGTTTTGGGAACTGGGCCCTCTGTTTAATAATTATTCCAACTTAAAGAACCTTGATATAAATTGGGATTACGGCCGTTACGATGGTAAAATTTTTGGGGTTCCAAGAATGGTTCTTAAAAGACCTGCCGGCATGATTATAAGGCTTGATTGGCTGGAAAATTTAGGTCTTAAAATGCCCCAAACCACCGATGAGTTTTACAATGTACTTAAAGCATTTACTGCCGGTGATCCTGCAAAAACCGGCAGAAATGATACCTTTGGTGTAGCCATGAATGGCCTTGGCATACTTAACCCGGTAGTGATGTCTTTAGGAATGAATCCGTATTGGTACGAAGATAAAGACGGTCAGATTCTGCCGGCATTTTATCAGACCAACTACATTGACGCGCTAAAATTCATAAAAAAGGTTTATGATGAAGGTTTGATGAATCAGGACTTCATGTCCACCAACCAGGGCAATATTAGAAACTCGTTTTTCCAGGGCAAAGCAGGTATTGTAACCGGCGGCGCTATCGGGATGATCTCTGACGGAGCATTTAATGCTGTATTCAACAATCCGGGAGCAAAGATTGCACCATTGGGCGCCTTTAAAGGTCCGGACGGAATATTGTCCTGTGAATCGCAGCCAAATTTTAACTGTTTTTATATGATACCAAAACCGTCTGTAAAAACCCAGGATAAAGTCGATAAGATACTTGCGTTCTTTAACCGAACCATGGATCCGGAAGTATTTAATCTTTTCTACAAGGGAGTTGAGGGAGTTCATTACAGAATGGATGGGGATCAAACAGTTATTATCGATCAGGCTCAATTGACAAAAGACCTTGCGCCCATGCTTTCCCTTTATGTTCTGCCTCAAATAGTCGCGAATTTACAGATCAGTGACAAACCTGAACTGCGTTTGGGATATGATTTCCAGGTAGCAAACTATAGAGATTACGCCCAGACAGATCAATACTTTATTGCCAAAGTTCCTACTACCCAACTGGCTCAAATCATGAATGACGCGAACTCCCAATTTGTGGCAGGTCAGATCAATGAAGCTCAATGGAGAGCTGCTATTGATAACTGGAATAAAGCCGGCGGAACAGCGCTCATTGCAGATTATACCGAGCAAAATAAATTACGCAGTAAGCAGTAACTTTCCATAAATCAAAATTTTTATTAAGCATATAAGGCTGTTCCATAATGCAAAATATTGGAACAGCCCCGGATATACCTGACCAGCGCAGAGGAGAAAACACGAATGTTCAGAAATAAACTAAACACAGACAGTGTAAATTTATGCGGTGAATGGTTCATTGCCTTTGATGCCGAAAATAAAAATAAAACACTGCCGCCGGATGAGATTTTAAGTATTGTAAAAAAGGCAAATACTCCTATACGCGTGCCGTCATGCTGGGAAGAAATAAAGCCTGGTTACGACGGTGTAGCCTGGTATTTACACGATTTTAACGCGGATAATATAACCGGCAAAATCGTCAGAATACGCTTTAACGCGGTAAACTACTACGCAGAAGTCTGGCTTAACGGTGTATATCTGGGTAATCACGAAGGCGGGTATACCCCGTTTGAATTTGATGTAACCGCGAATATTAAAAACGGACCAAACAATTTACTGGTGCGGGTGGTGGATCCGCCAAAAGACGAGATCGGCATAGACGGTATGATCCTTAAAGAAACGCCATGCTGGCGTGAATGGGAATCTTTTAACTTTGGCGGGATATGGCAGCCAGTCGAACTTTTGGTAACCGAAAAATGCTACATCAACGATGTTTATATTGAGCCCCTGTTCAACAAAAAAAGTATTTTGCTGAATATAGAAACCATATGTAAATCAGAGCCGGCTTTTGGCAGCATCGGGATAAAAGTATCACCGAAGGATCAGGAATGGGCCTTAATCGGCAATGCGGAAATGAATCTCCTTTGCGGGGGAGTTAAAAAATTTACGGCAGAAATTCCGCTCGCGAACCCTGTACCATGGTCCTGTGAAAATCCCTATCTGTACAACGTTGACATAACACTGGAGTGTTCGGGGAAAACACACCATGTAAGGGAGCTGTTCGGTTTCCGCGAGCTGAACGCGAAAGACGGCAAATTTATTCTAAACGGCAAAGAGATTATTTTAAAGGGCGGCTTCCACGAAGGTTTCTTCCCCATTACCATAGCGTATCCAAAAGACAAAGACTTTGCACGCAAAGATATTTTAAGCGCAAAAAAAGCCGGATTTAATTTATTAAGATACTGGCAAATACCGATTCATCCGATGGTGCTTGACGCGGCCGATGAACTGGGCATGATGCTCTGCAACGAACCTCCCATCGAATGGATTGCTGAATCTCCCCATGTCGTACGAAGGTGCTCGGATAATATCAGAGAAATGGTACTGCGCGATCGTAATCACCCGTCTGTTGTAATGTGGTGTATCCTTAACGAGTCATCGTGGCTTCCGGATTTCGGCAGGAAAACCCCCAGCCGGCAGCTGCCGCCGCCTGATGAAACTCCATCGACAATACGGTACATGGACGAGTTTTGTCTGCTCGCACGGGAACTGGATACGACAAGGATCATTATTGATGAATCAGGCGGCTGGATTCAGGGAGAAGGAATTCGCGGGGAAGGACTTGCCAATATTTACCTCCCGTATTCAAGCGAAGCCGTTGTATGCCATGACATCCACATATACCGTCCCGCACCAATCAATGTACAAATTTATGATGAAATGAACACCATAGGAGACAAAGATAAGATCACCTTTATATCTGAGTATGGTTACGGAAGCGTACCGTCTTTTACTGATATTATCGCAAAATATAAGAAGTACATGGACAACAGTATTTCGTATGAAGATTATGAGCAGTTTATCAGCCTTGATAAAAGCCTGCGGGAATGTTTTACCAGCGGAAAATTGGGAGAAATTTTTGAGAGCCCCGAAGAGCTTTGCCGCCTGACGCAGATTGTTCAGAGCCGGGGCAATAAAATGCAGCTGGAAGCGCTTTTAACCAACCCCAAAGTAAACGGCTATGTAACCCACGCCTACTCGGCCGGCGGATTGATTTTGGGCGCAGAGATGGTAGACGTGTTCCGTGATCCCAAGCCGGTCTGCACAGATTATTTAAAAGCACAGTCGCCATTCAGAATTGTATTAAAAAAACCGCCGCTAACCGGATATTCGGACTTCCCTATAGAAATTGATATTACCCTCATAAACGAAGCTGCTGTCAGGGCAGACGCAGAACTCCGGCTGGAGATCAAGTCAAAGTCCGGGCAGAGTGTTTATAGCAGACAATGGAATATTACAATAAACGGGGAACGTCTGCAAAAGCTGCTGTGCTCCGGAGTAATGATCAACGAAAGCAAGACCGGTACATATACTATCGGGGCAAAACTATTGATTGACGGAGTGCTGCTTACACAGGATGAAGGTCAGCGCTTTTTCTCACGCAAATTCCTGCAAGATAAAAATTTAGCACATGAACACGCAGCGGGCGCTGTATTACCGCCGGCAGATTTTATTACGTCCAGACCTGAAATTCTTGAAAAATTTATATCCCGGGGAACAGATAATAACTCCGGCGCCAATTTACACATAGTACTGGATGATCTCCGGTACATTGAGCCGGAGATAAAAGAACGCATAAAAGCAGCCAAAAACAATATCCGGAATAATGGCGGAACGATCATTTTCATTGAGCCGTTCAGAGGTGAATCGCGTCCCCGCAGATACGACGCTGTTTTTCCGGAAATTACTTCAGCGCCGTTTTACACCTGCGGCGCCCGCGGCAACTGGATACCGGCTTCACATTATGCGTACAAAAATCCGGTGTTTCAAACACTGGACAGCAGCGGACTTTTGGGTGATGAATTTGGAGAAATAATACCCAGAATAGCCTTTGGCAATATTCAGGAACAGGAGCAGGAAGTATTGGCCGGCTGCATATTTATGAATGCAACCATCTGGGATAAACCAATGGACTTTTCGATAGTCAGCACCTTCAGTTCGTTTAAGCTCGGCAAAGGCGGAATGGTAATCTGTCAGTACAGGCTGGAGGACGCCATCGGGAAAGACCCTGTGGCGGATTTATTCCTTCACAGCCTTCTTGAGTATTATCAGAACCGGAGTTAAAAATGGAACGGCCGAACATCTTCTTTATTATTCTGGATGAACTGCGCTCTGATGCGCTGGGATGTATGGGAAACACTGCGGTTCGTACGCCGAATATTGACGCTTTTGCCCGCGATTGTTCTGTATTTGAAAATTGTTTTTGTTCAAGTCCGATGTGTGCTCCGTCGAGGGAAAGTCTTGCCACTGGCCGCAGGTGCCTTTCGCACGGAGTTTTGGACAACGGGTTTATTCCCCTGGAGGGAGAAGTTTCTCTGTACGGAGTATTAAAAGAAAACGGATACAGGACAATAAATTACGGTAAGCTGCATACAAACTGTGATTATAAAACAATGGGCTTTGACGAACATCATCCTTCCAAAGCAAGCGCCGTTACCGTTTTCGGCATAACAGACAGGGAATTACGCGCAAAAGCTGAATTCAAAAAAAATGAAGGAGATATATCAATCATTATACATGGTAAAAGCCCTGTCCCGGCAAACCAGACACCAGATTCGGTCCTGACAAACGAATTTGTTTCCGCTCTTAAAAATGCACGGGGTAATAATCCTGTTCTTATGAGGCTTTCAATTTTAGATCCCCACAGCCCTTATATTCCTTCCAAACCTTATTGTGATTTATACGATCCCGCCAAACTGGAACTTCCTCCCAGCTTTTGCTGTTCAGTTATGAACAAACCTGTTTTACAAAGATATTTCTATAAAACAAGGGGATTCGACAGACTGGAAGAAATGGATTACCGAAAAGCCATATCCAGTTATTATGGGCTTGTAAGCCATGTCGACGACAGAGTGGGCATGGCGCTTGATGAGCTAAAGCGTCTCGGTCTCTACGACGATGCAGCGGTAATTTTAACATCCGATCATGGTACTTTATTGGGTGAGCACGGTTTTATTGAAAAATGGGGCCCGATGTATGATGAGTTACTGCGCATCCCCCTGCTAATCAAACTTCCGCGCGGGATGAACAAAGGTGCACAGCGTTTGAATACATTTGCGGAGAATATCGATATAATGCCCACCTTGCTGCATATCGCCGGTATTGCAGCGCCCGGGCAGGTTCAGGGTAAAAGTCTGCTGCCGCTGCTTACAGGAAAAACAATGCAGCACAAGGATAAAATATTCGCAGAATCGTTTTGCGGAGGTGTACAAAACGAGCCTGTGATCACAGTACGCGATAAACAATGGAAGCTTACATATTACCCTGCCCAGGACAGACTGCATGAAATGCTGCCCGGTGATCACTATCTTAAATACAGTGATTACCTTTGTGAAAATATTATTGACGGCGAATTGTATGATCTGACCGCCGATCCTCATGAAATAAATAATTTATTTTCCATAAATCAATACAGTAATATAAAAGAAAAATACATGAATGAAATTAATCAATTTATCAACGGGCTGGGCAATATTGTAAACTACAGGGCGGCTTGTTCCACCATGTCAAAACAGCCGGGCGGATATTCATTAATACAGGGTAACGGCAGAAAACGTATAGCCGATTTTATAAAATCCGACGGCGCCCTCTATCAATGCAGGAGAAATTCCAATTAAAATGCGCCATTTGGCGCAAAAAATGATTTATAAAAATGCGCCAAATAGCACATATTATTTGAGCACTTGTACTCCGGTATCTTATACATGCTATTCATTGTTCATTCATTGATAATTATTTCTGGTTATGCAATGATTATTTTTGTATGGAAGTCGTTGTTAAATATGTAACGTCTGCCTTCAAGCACAACATCACCGAAGAAAATATTCGTCATGCCATAATGAATTGGCGATATGACGACGTTATTGAAAATGATCCTGGCAAGCACCTGTTGATAGGATTTGACAACAATGCAAATTTGCTGGAAATAATGTATAATGTAATTAATGAACAAACAGTACGGGTTTTTCATGCTATGAAATGTACTAACATACACCGTAAACTGATTAAAATATAGGAGATAACCATGCCTGATTTGACCGATGAAGAATATGATGCTCTGGACGAATATTATACCAAAAATCCACCCAAATTATCCGGCAATGGCAAAAGCGGTTTTTTTGCAAGACATGCAGAAAAAGGTGACACACTCATTTTCGTGGATGATCTTTCTGCCAACTGGCTGCGTATCAAAGCGGGAGCCGCTAATACCACCCCGGAAGCTATTATCCGCCAACTGGTAGGTAAAGAAATAGCCGCCGCTTGCAGCGCCGCTTCCAAATAGTTCTTTTTTCATTTCTCCCTTCTCATTCATCATTTGCAATTTTTTCCCGTAAACCTAATCCCATGAATACATAAAAATCCGCTCAAAACTCTGCGGTACAGGGCTGTAAAATTCCATTAATTTGCCGTCTCTGGGATGGTAAAAAGCGATATCTGCTGCGTGCAGGCACAGGCGTTTAACCGGATCGGTTTTGGCCCAATACTTCCTGTCGCCTGCCACCGGATGGCCAATGGCCGCCAGGTGAGCCCGTATTTGGTTGCGTCTGCCGGTTTCCAGTTCCAGGGACAACAGCGAAAAGCCGTTGCCCGCCTCAA